>Ga0326727_10000766_pt1 | contig 128519 bp, 128 predicted proteins | sample MB2enrmetagenome_FD_207643 | JGI IMG/M metagenome (GOLD analysis project Ga0326727, IMG submission 207643) | Lab enriched peat soil microbial communities from McLean, Ithaca, NY, United States - MB29MY | ecosystem: Environmental > Terrestrial > Soil > Wetlands > Peat | place: USA: New York...
GGTAGCCGAGCAGCGTCGGCAGGGCGAGCGCCGCCGACTCGAAGTTGAAAAGCTGCGGCATCCCCGTGCCCTCGTAGCTGTTCCACAGCGGCAGCGAGCCCTGATGGACGATGGTCCAGTCGACGGCATTCCACGGGACGTCCTGGTCGATGACGTCGCCGGTCAGGTGGTTGTGGATCGGCGCGGTGACGAGGTCGCGGGTGAGGTAGGACGACTGCGCGCCGACGTCGGCCGGACCGAAGCTGAAGCCGTCCTTCAGGGCCGGCGACAGGTAGAGGAGCGCCATGAGGACGATAAAGGCGATCCCCGCGGCATCGGCGAGCCAACGCTGTTGGCGGGCCCGCGCCAGCCAACGAGCCATCAACGGTGCACTGCCGGCTTCAGGCGTCGCATCCGGAGCGGCGCGATCCGCCCCCCCACGAGGGTCGTCCCGGCCGCCGCGGCGCGACGACGAGCGCCGCCTTGTGGAACTCGCGGATCGTCGCGTGCCCCGACAGCGCCATGGCCTGTCGCAGCGCCCCGAAAAGGTTGGCCCGGCCCGCGGCGTCGTGCGAGGGACCGGAAAGGACCTCCTCGAGCGGGCCGAGCACGGCAACGTGCATCCGGTCGCCGCGCGGCAAGGTCGCGTGGCCAGCCGAGGCGGCGAACCAGAAGCCGCCACCCGGGGCCTCAAAGGCCGCGGCGAGCGGTCCCGCGAGCATCACGGCGTCGGCGCCGCAGGCGAGCGCCGTGGCGATGTCGCCGCCGCTACTAAAGGGGCCCTGCGCGACGACGTGGACGTAGACGCCGGTCTCCTCGAGATGCCGGCTGCGCGCCCCGGCGGCGTCAGCGATCGCTGTCGCCAGCGGGGCGGCGACGCCGAGCGCCCGGCGCGTGGCCTCCGGCGACTCGCCGGGACCGACGCCGACGAGAACGCCGACGGCGCCGGTCCGCATGAGGTGCAGCGCCGCCTGGGCCGACGAGCACCCCCCGACGATCACCGGCAGATCGAGCGCTCGCACGAAGCGCGCCAGGTCGAGCGCGACGTGCGAGGCCGAGACGTGCTCTGCGGAGATCGTCGTCGCCTCGACGACAAGGACGTCGAGTCCACCCTCGACGGCGGCGGGGACGAGCTCCTCGGCCCGGCTCGGCGTGACGGCGCCGCAGACGACGGCCCCGCGCGCCGCGATCGCCTCCACGCGGGCCGTGACGAGTGCGCGCTGCACCGGCTGCCGATAGATCTCCTGCAGACGCCGGGTGACCTGGCCCGGCTCGAGGTGGGCGATCTCGTCGAGGAGTGGCTGTGGGTCGGCGTAGCGGGTCCACAGACCCTCGAGATCGATGACGGCGAGGCCGCCCGCCGCGTCGATGAGCACCGCCGAGTCGGGGCCGACGATGCCGTCGCGCGGCGCGGCCATGAAGGGCAGCGCGAAGCGGTAGGCGTCGAGCTGCCAGGAGATGTCGACGTCGGCGGGATCACGGGTCCGCCGTGACGGCACGATCGCGACCTCGGCGAGGCCGTAGCCGCGACGGCCGGCCCGGCCCATCCCGATCTCGGCGTCCGTCACGGGCGCAACCTCTCTGCCGACACGACCCGTCCCGCGACGAGGCGGGCGACGCCCCTGGACAGTAGTCGCGCCCCGCTCTAGGTCCCGGCGAAGACGGCGGCGAGCAGTTCCCAGACGATGCGGGCCGTCAAGCCCCAGATGAGGTCCTCGGCGAGCTCGCCGCGGCCGGCGAAGAAGCACACGCCGGCGTCGGCACCGACCGGGCCCCAACGCTCCTGCCAGCAGACGGCGTCGGCGGCGAGCGAGGCGAGCGGCACGTCGAGGATCGCCGCGACCTCATGGCCGTCGCCGACAAAGGAGGGCTGCCCCGTGACGAGCCCGACGAAAGGCACGACCTTCTCGCCGCGCTCGCGGCGTTCGAGGACCCCGAAGGAACCGACGATCTCGACCAAACCCGGGTCGAGCCCGATCTCCTCGCGTGACTCGCGCAACGCCGCGGCGAGCGGCGCCTCACCCGCCTCGAGGTGGCCACCGGGGAAGGCGATGTGACCGGCGTCGCGCGCCAGCTCGCCGGAACGCCGGATGAAAACGAGGCAGGCCTCGCCGTCGCGCTCGACGATCGGCGCGAGCACCGCGGCGTCGATCGCTCCCGTCGGAGACAGCGACGGAAGTCCCACCAGCGCGCGCCGCAGCCGGTCAACCGGGACGGAGGCGCGTTCGGCCGGGGGTCGCCTCGACCACGGCGGGGGTTCCCCCTGGCGGATCTCGGCGGGACGGGGAACCTGCTGTCGGTAGATCGCCGACATGCGCGCAGCGTACCGGACCCGACCGCAACCAGGCCGGGCCCGGCGGCGGTCGGGGCGGCGAGACCAGGGATTCCCTACATCATCCCCCCGCCGTCGTAACCCGCCGGGGCGGCCGGTTCCGCCTTCTTCTCCGGCTTGTCGACGACGAGCACATCGGTCGTGAGGAGCAGCGCGGCGACGGACGCCGCGTTCTGCAGGGCCGAGCGCGTCACCTTCGCCGGGTCGATGATCCCCGCCTTGACGAGGTCCTCGAGCTCGCCGGTCTCGGCGTTCAGCCCGATCGTGCCGGACTTCGCCTCGACGTCCCGGACCATGACGGACCCCTCGAGACCGGCGTTGAGCGCGATCCATTTCAGGGGCTCCTCGAGGGCGCGGCTGACGATCATCGCGCCGGTCTCCTCGTCACCGCGCAACGAACGCGCCGTCTTCAGCACGGCGGCGCGACTGCGGAGCAACGCCGTGCCGCCCCCGGCGACGACGCCCTCTTCGATCGCGGCGCGGGTCGCCGACAGTGCGTCCTCGATGCGGTGCTTCTTCTCTTTCAGCTCGACCTCGGTCGCCGCGCCCACCCGCACGACGGCGACACCCGACGCCAGCTTGGCGACGCGCTCCTGGAGCTTCTCGCGGTCCCAGTCCGAGTCGGTCTCCTCGATCTCGCGTTTCAGCTGCGCGATGCGGTCCTTCACCGCCTCGGCGGAACCGGCTCCGTCGACGATCGTCGTGTCGTCCTTCGTGACGACGACGCGACGGGCCCGGCCGAGCAGGTCGAGCGTCGCCGACTCGAGCTTCAACCCGACCTCCTCGGCGATGACCTGTCCACCGGCCAGCGTGGCGATGTCGGCGAGCATCTCCTTGCGGCGCTGGCCGTAGCCCGGGGCCTTGACGGCGATCGACTGGAACGTGCCGCGGATCTTGTTGACGACAAGCGTCGCCAGCGCCTCGCCCTCGACGTCCTCGGCGATGATGAGGAGCGGCTTGCCGGTCTGCATCACCTTCTCGAGCACGGGCAACAGATCGCGCACGGCGGAGATCTTCGAGTCGAGGATCAAGATGTTCGGCTCCTCGAGCACGCCTTCTTGCCGCTCGGGGTCCGTCACGAAATAGGGCGACAGATAGCCCTTGTCGAACTGCATGCCCTCGGTGAACTCGAGCTCGAGGCCGAAGGTGTTCGACTCCTCGACCGTCACAGTCCCGTCCTTGCCGACCTTGTCGATCGCCTCGGCGAGGACGTTGCCGATCGAAGCGTCAGCGGCCGAGAGCGCGGCGATCTGGGCGATCTCCTGGCGGCCCTCGACCTCACGCGACTGGGACTTGATCGAAGCGACCGCCGCGGCGACACCACGTTCGATGCCGCGCTTCAGCGCCATCGGGTTCGCCCCAGCGGCCACGTTGCGCAGACCTTCGCGCACGAGCGCCTGGGCGAGCACAGTCGCCGTCGTCGTCCCGTCGCCGGCGATGTCGTTCGTCTTCGTCGCCACCTCGCGCACGAGATGGGCACCGAGGTTCTCGAACGGATCGTCGAGATCGACCTCCTTGGCAATCGTCACGCCGTCGTTCGTGATCGTCGGCGCGCCCCATTTCTTGTCGAGCACGACGTTGCGGCCCTTCGGCCCGAGGGTCACCTTGACGGTGTCGGCGAGCTTGTTGACGCCGGTTTCGAGACCGCGCCGGGCGTTCTCGTCGAAAAGCAGGATCTTCGGCATTAGGCCTTGACCTTGGCCAGCACGTCCCGGCTCGACAGGATGAGGAGGTCCTCGCCGTCGATCGTGATCTCCGTGCCGCCGTACTTCGAGTAGACGACCTTGTCGCCGACTTTCACGTCGAGCGGGATGAGCTCGCCCGTGTTCTCGGCCCGGCGTCCGGGACCGGCCGCGAGGACCTCGCCCTGCTGGGGCTTTTCCTTCGCGGTGTCGGGGATGACGAGGCCCGATGCCGTCTTCTCCTCGGCCTCGCTCGGGCGAACGACGATGCGATCGTCCAGCGGTTGCAGCTTCATGTTCGCGGCCTCCTGTGGCTCTGTTGGCACTCTCTGCTTTCGAGTGCCAACGATACCGAGACGGGCGCGCCCTGGCAAACGGCCAGCCGGAGTGCCGAACCCTCGGCGGCCCGCCACCGCCAGAGAGCTTGGGAGCGGGTCAGTCGAAGACGACGAGGCGCCAAGCCTCGATCGGCGCTGCCTCCCCCGTCACCGTCACCGCCGCGGCGTCGGCCGGAAGGCGGTGGAGGAGCCAGAGGTAGAGATCCGAGGCCGCGGCGCACACCGTCGCCTGCGGGGCCGACCCGGGGGCATCGAGTCGGTCGGGTGCCAGGTTGAGCTGCCATCTGGCGTCGGAGTCGGCCGCGATGAGCAGCAGCGACCCGTGCAGCCCGGCGATCGGCTCCTCGGCGAGGGCGGCGGCGACGAACCCCAAGAACTCGTGGACGCCGTCGATAGCGAGAGCGGCGTCGATGGCGGCGGCCGCGCCGCCGGCGGCCTCGGCGTCCCAGCGGTGCACCGCCGTCTCCTGGGCCATGCGCCGGAACCAGAAGTGCGCCGGGGCGAGTCCCCGCGCGTGCCAGTTCCACAGCGGCTCGGCCGGGTCCGTCGCCGCCAACGCCGCGACGAGCGCCGCGAGCCCGGCGTCGTAGGAGGCGACGAGGTCGGCGAAGCCCACCTCGTCGCCGACCGGGGCGCGCGCCGGCCGGCGGCGCGCCTTCGTCCGGACGATCTCGACGACCCAGCGGTGGATGGCCTCGATGTGGGCGAGGAGCTGTCGCATGTCCCAACCGGGACAGCTGGGAACCGGCGCCGTCGGTGCGGCGCGCGCCGCGGCGCCAAGGCGTCCACCTTCGGCGCGCAATTCGTCGAGATACCACTCGCTGTCCATCGGCGTCGATCCTTCCCGCCGCCAGCCGCGCCGACAAGTCGACCGGTTGGCTGGCGGCGGGGCTCGCGGCCTCAGCGGAGCCGCGAGCCGGGGAACCGCAGGCCGGGCTCGGCGCCGGCGTCGATGGGCGTCGGGCCCGTGGCGGCGAGGTTGTAGTAGGCCGCCGCGGCGATCATCGCCGCGTTGTCGGTGCACATCGCCAGGCTCGGCAAGAAGATGCCGAGCCCGGCGGCCGTCGCCGCCTGACTCATCGCCTGGCGCAACGGGCCGTTGGCGGCAACGCCGCCGGCGAGGCAGACGGAACGCGCGCCGGCGACGAGGCTCGCGCGCCTCGCCTTGGCGACAAGGATGTCGACGACGGCGGCCTGGAACGACGCCGCGACGTCGGGACTGGAGACCCCCGGATGGGCGCGCACGTAGTGGACGACGGCCGTTTTCAGCCCCGAGAACGACAGGTCCAGTCCTTCGTGGAGCATCGGCCGCGGGAAGTCGATGGCGGTGGGATCGCCCTCGGTAGCGGCCCGCTCGATGGCCGGCCCGCCCGGATAGCCGAGGCCGAGATATCGCGCCACCTTGTCGAACGCCTCGCCGGCGGCATCGTCGACGGTCTCGCCGAGCACCTCGTAGACCCGCGGCCCGCTCATTTTCACGAGCAGGCTGTGGCCGCCCGAGACGAGAACGACGACCGCCGGCAGCTCGATGGCGGGATCCTCGAGCAGCGAAGCGTAGAGGTGGCCCTCCAGGTGGTTCACGCCGACGTAGGGAACGCCCCACGCCTGGCTCAGGGCCTTGGCGAAGGACACCCCGACCAAAAGCGCGCCGATGAGACCGGGTCCCGCCGTGGCGGCGACGGCGTCGACGGGCGGGGACGACGCCGACCCGAGGCCGGCCCCGCGCAGCGCCTCGGCGACGACCGGGACGATCCGCGCGAGATGGGCCCGCCCGGCGAGCTCCGGCACGACCCCGCCGAAGTGCGCGTGCAGGTCGACCTGACTCGACACGACCGAGGCAAGCACCTCGCGGCCGGACTCGACGACGGCGGCAGCCGTCTCATCGCACGACGTCTCCACGGCGAGGACGAGCCCCGCCATCAGCGCTCGCTCCCCCGCGCCGCCAGCTCGCCGAGTGTCGCGGCGATGGCGGCGAGCTGCGCGCCGTAGGCGTCGGAGTCGACGTCGTGCACCCACATGACGAGTCCGTCCTCGCGGGAGTGCGCGTAGTAGTCCTTGCGGATCCCGACCGGGGCGAAGCCGAACCAGGCGTAGAGCCGCTGTGCCGCCAGGTTCGAGGCCCGCACCTCGAGGGTCATCGCCGTCGCCCCGGCGGCGCGGGCCTCGGCGACGAGACGCCAGAGGAGCGCGGCGCCGATCCGGCGGCCCTGCCAAGCCCGGTCGACACCGAGCGTCGTCACGTGGCCCTCGCCGACGATGAGCATGCACCCGGCGTAGCCGACGACCGCGCCGCCGCTCGTCGCCACCCAGTACTGACGGCTGGCGCGCCGGGCGAGCTCGGAGAGGTAGAGACCGGCCGACCACGGCTCGGGGAAGATCTCCCGCTCGATGGCGACGACCGCGGCGACGTCGTGCCGGCGCATCGGGGCGATCTCGACCGTCTCGCCGCCGGCGGGCGGTGGCGCCTTGGGGGCCGGTTCCCGCCGTCCCGGCAGGCGCGCCACCTAATCCCTCCCCGCGGGCGAGACGGGAGCGCGCGTCTCGAAATTGGCGCGGACGTCGGCGGCTCGCAGGTAGCACGGCTCGATGCGGCCGGCGTCGGTCGTCGCCCCGGCGACGAGCCGCTCCAACCCGATCGCCCCAAGGACGGCGACCGACGGCGCCGCCAGCGCATCGTCGCCGAAGCTCACCTCGGCGCCACGACCGGCCTCGCCGAGGCTGGCGCGCACGCCGGGCACGCCGTCGCCGACGACGAACACCGCGCCGGCAAGATCCGCGATTCGGCGCCAGAAGACTGCCGCCGGGCCGATCTCCGGCTCGCCTTCCGGCAGCTCCCAGGCGAACTCGCCGCGACGCACGTCGACGACGGGCACGACGACACCGGGGGGGCGCGTCGCCTCGTCCGCCCCGCGGCGGAGAGTCTCGGTGCTGCGCACCGCGACGAGCGGGACGCCGAGCGCCCAACCGAAAGCCTTCGCCGCGGCGATGCCAACCCGCAGTCCTGTGAAGAGTCCCGGCCCGACGTCGACGGCGACGGCATCGACGGCCGCGAGCTCCACGCCGGCCGCTTTGACGACCGACTCGACGGCGGGAGCGAGCTCCTCGGCGTGGCGACGGCGCGACCGGGCGCGGGCGACGGACAAGGTGCCCCCGTCACCGACGAGGGCCGCACCGACCTCGATCGTCGCCGTCTCGATGGCGAGGACGATCACCGCCGCGTCCGGCCTTCGACGACGACGGGGGCGAGCTCGAGGCCGGCGGCCACCAGTCCCGCGGCGAGCGCGTCGCGCCGGGGCGACCACGCCGCCCCGTCCGCCCGGAGCGCGATGACCCGCACGTCGTCATCGGTCACCGGCCGTTCGGCCGGGGAGGTCGTGGCGGTGGCGAGCCGACACTCGAGCGCCTCGGCACCGAGCAACCGGCGGGCGTGCTCGCCCCACTCGACGACGACGCAGCCGTCCTCCAACGCCTCGTCGAGGGCGAGATCGGCGAGGTCGTCACCCGGAGCGAGCCGGTAGCAGTCGACGTGTGCCACCGGGGGGGTCGTCGGGTAGGTGTGGAGGAGCGTGAACGTCGGGCTCGTCGTCATCTCACCGCCGCCGAGCGCCGCGACGAGTCCCTTCGTCAGCACCGTCTTGCCCGAGCCGAGCTCGCCGATCAAAAGCACGACGTCGCCGGGGGCGATGAGCGCGGCGATCGCCGCCCCGACCGCCCGGGTCTCCCCGGGCGATCGCGAGACGACCTCGAGCGAGAAGCCGCCGCGGTTCACGAGGCGTTGCCGGCGGCCAGCGCGCGCTTGGCCCGCACAAAGTCCGCCCGCATCTGGGCGAGCACGAGACCGCCGCCACGCAAAGCCGCCGCCGGGTGGAACGTCGGGACGAGCACGCCGGCGGCGAAGGGGTAGACCTTGCCCCGCAGGCGCGTCACGCCCTCGGAGCTCCCCAACAGGGCGTGGACGGCGAAGTTGCCAAGCGTCACCGTGACCGCCGGCGCGACGGCGGCGACCTGTCCTTCCAGGAAATGCCGGCACGCCACGACCTCGTCCGGCAGCGGGTCACGGTTGTTCGGCGGTCGGCACTTCACGACGTTGGCGATGTAGCAGTCCCGGCGCGCCAGCCCGAGCTCCTCTTCGATCAGACGGTCGAGCAGCTGTCCCGACCGCCCGACGAACGGCTCACCGGCGAGGTCCTCGTCGCGACCCGGTCCCTCGCCGACGAACATGAGCCTCGCCGTCGCCGAGCCGGCCGAGAACACGACGTTCGTCCGTGAACCCGCGAGTGCACAGGCGACACAGCAACGGGCTGCACGCTCGAGCTCGGCGAGCGTCACCACGGCGGCATGCTACCGCTGCAGCTCTCGGCGCCACGCCCGGGCCCGACCGCCGCTCGGCACGCCGCGCCGGCGCTGGCCCGCTAGACGACGCGGCGCGGCACGCGCCCCCCGATGCCGCAGAGCACCTCGTAGACGATGGTGCCGAGCCGTTCGGCCCACTCCTCGACGGTGATCTCCTCGCTCCCCTGGCGGCCGAGGAGCACGACCTCGTCGCCCGCTCGCACGTCGCCGGCGCTGCCACAGTCCACGATGAGCTGGTCCATCGTCACCGTGCCGGCGAGGCGGCGGCGCCTGCCGCCGATGAGCACCTCGCCGGCGGCCGAGCCGAGCTGGCGCCGCACGCCGTCGGCGTAGCCGAGCGGCACGTCGGCGACGTCGCTGTCGGCCGCCAGCTCGTAGGTCCGCCCGTAGCTCGTCCGCTCGCCGGCGGCGAGGCGCCGGACGCAATGGACGCGCGACTTCAGCGCGAGCGCTGGCCGCAGGCGCTCGCCCGGGCCGACGATCCCGCCAAGCAACGCCCCCACCTGCGGCGAGGGCGCGTGACCGTAGCAGGCGATACCGCAGCGGACGAGGTCGTACCGACTGCGCGGATGGGCGATCGCCCCGGCGGAATTGGCGGCGTGCACGATCTCCGGGCGGCGGCCGCCGGCCCGCACGGCGGCGAGGGCGGCCTCGAATCGTTCGATCTGGATGACGGTGAAGGGGTCGTCGGGGTCGTCGGCGACGGCAAAATGCGTCCAGAGCCCGCCGAAAGCGAGCTGCGGCGACGCGACGATGCGACCGGCGAGGCCCGGCACCTCGGCGGGGTCGGCGCCGACCCGGTGCATGCCGGTGTCGACTTTCAGATGGACCGCGACCCGCTGCCCGAGCCGCGTCGCCACCCCGGCAACGCCGTCGATGCCGCTCTCGCTGTACACCGTCGGCGCCGCCCCGAGCGCGCCGAGCGTGTCGAGCGCGTCGGCGGGTGCCTCGGTGAGGAGGAGGAGCGGCGCCTCCACCCCGGCCTCGCGCAACGTCACCGCCTCCTCGACGAGCGCGACGGCGAGCATCGCCGCACCGCCGGCGAGGGCGGCACGCGCCACCTCGACGCTCCCGTGCCCGTAACCGTCGGCCTTGACGACGGCGCAGAGCCGCGCCGGCGCGACGAGCCGGCACAACAGCCCGACGTTGGCGCGCACGGCGTCGACGTCGATCTCCGCCCACGACGGGCGGTACGTCGTCATCGCCCGCACTCCTCGTGGCGCGCCCCGGCGGAGAGCACCGAGGCGACGAGCCGCGGCAGGTCAGAGGCCTCGAGACCCTCGGCCAGGCCGATCGCCGCCGCCCGGCCGTGCACGTGGGCCGCGAGCCCCGCCGCCCGCAGCGGTTCGAGGCCCCGGGCGAGGAGCGCGCCGATGACGCCGGACAGCACGTCGCCCGTCCCGGCCGTCGACAAGCGCGCCGACCCGGCGGTGACGATGAGCGCCTCGCCACCCGGCGCGGCGACGACCGTCGCCGGGCCCTTCAGCAACGCCACGGCGTCGAGACGGCGCGCCAGCTCACGGGTCGCGACGAGCCGGTCGTCGCCCGGCGGCCCGCCGGCGAGGCGCGCGTACTCGCCGTCGTGCGGTGTGACGACGGTCGCGCCCCGGCGGCTCCGCAGGACCGCCGCCGCCTTCGCGACCGTGCCGAGGGCGAACAATCCATCGGCGTCGACGACGACCGGGACCTCGGCCCGGGCGAGGAGCTCGCGCATGCCGGCCACCGCCTCGGCTGTTCGCCCGAGCCCGGGCCCGACGACGAGCGCCCGACAACGGGGCAGCTCCTCGAGCACCGCCCCGGCCCAGCCGCTCTCCGGCAGGGGGCGCGCCACGGCCGCGACGACCGGGATCGTGCCCGGTGCGACGCCGGGGGACCCGAGGCGGACCATCCCCGCCCCCGTGCGGATCGCACCCTCGGCCGCCAAGGCGGCGGCGCCGTACATGCCGGGTGACCCGGCGACGACGTAGACGGCGTTGTCCCACTTGTTGCCGAGGAAATCGCGCCCCGGGAGCCAGGCGAGGTCGGCGTCCTCGACGAGGTGCTGGGCCGGCTCACCGCAGTCGAGCCCGAGCGATTCGACGATGACCGCCCCGGCGAGCTCCGGTCCCCGGCCGAAAAGCAGACCGGGTTTCAGCGCCCCGAACGTCACCGTCAGGTCGGCGGCCACGGCGCCCGGCGTCGCCGACCCCGTGTCGGCGACGACGCCCGAGGGGATGTCGACGGCGAGGACGAACGCCCCGGCGGGGGGGCGGGGGGCGCGGTAGTCGCCGTGGAAACGCGTCCCGAAGGCGGCGTCGACGACGAGGTCGCACTCGGGAAGCTCGGCGGGGGCGGAAGCGGCGGGAATGACGGTGACGCGCGCGCCCCTCCGGGCCAGAAGTGCCGCCGCGACCCGCCCGTCGTCCCCGTTGTGGCCCTTGCCGGCGACGACGACGACGCGGCGTCCGTACGTGCCCCCCAGGCAGGCGACGGCGGCGCGCGCCACCGCGAAGCCCGCCCGGGCGACGAGCGCCTCGAGGCCGACCTCCGCCCAGCCCTTCTCGTCGACCGCTTCCATCTCCGCCGTCGTCAGCACCGGCCTCATCGGCGCCTCCCCCGTCCGGGCGCCGAGCGGCCGGCGTCATTCGGCGACAACGACGGCTCCGGCTTCGCTGTCCGTATGGGTGAGTGAGACCCGGAGCGACGCGACTCCGAGAAAAGTCGCGCGCGCCGCGGCGCGACCCGTCGTCTCGAGCGACGGCGCCCCCGACGCCGCCTGCACGACGCCGATCTCGCCGAGGCGGACGGCACCGATCCCGACCCCGAGAGCTTTCATCGTCGCCTCTTTCGCCGCGAAGCGCGCCGCCAGCCCCGGGACGGGGTCGGCGCGACCGGCCATGTCGGCCCGTTCGCGGGCGGTGAAGACCCGCTCGGCGAGACCGGGGCGGCGGGCGAGCACCCGGCGGAAGCGCGCGACGTCGACGGTGTCGAGCCCGATGCCGATCACCGTTCGCCCCCCGGCAAACGACCGACCCCGCGGCGGCCGGCCGTGGTCATTCGACGGTCACGACCTTGGCGAGATTGCGCGGCCGATCGACGTCGTTGCCGCGTGATCGCGCGATGGCGTAGGCGAAGCACTGGCTCGGCACGGCGGCGACGATCGGCGTCAGCAACTCGAGCGTCGGGGGCACCTCGAGCACGGCGTCGACGAGGCCGGCGGTCTCGTCGTCGCCCTCGTCGGCGATGGCGACGATCGTCGCGCCCCGCGCCCGCATCTCCTCGACGTTCGCCATCACCTTCTCCCACAGTCCGGTCCGCGTCGCCACGACGACGACGACGACGCCGGGTTTGATGAGCGAGATCGGGCCGTGCTTCATCTCCCCGGCCGGGTAGGCCTCGGCGCGCACGTAGGCGAGCTCTTTCAGCTTCAGCGCGCCTTCCATCGCGATCGGCAGGCCGGAGCGGCGTCCGAGGAAATAGACGTCGTCGACGGTGGCGAAGCGCCGGGCGACGTCCATGTAGGAGTCGGCCCGCGCCACCGCCCGCTCGACGAGCGCGGCGATCGACCCGAGCCCGTCGGCGACGCGGCGCGCCTCGGCCTGGTCAATGGCGCCCCGCGCCCGGGCAATGTGCAGGGCGAGCACCTGGAGCAGGGCGAGCTGCGCGACGTGACACTTCGTCGAGGCCACGCCGATCTCGGGTCCGGCGTGCGTGTAGCAGACGCCGTCGGACTCCCGCGCCATCACGGAGTCGACGACGTTGCAGACGGTGATGACCCCGGCCCCCAGCCGGTGCGCCTCGCGGATCGCGTGCAGCGAGTCGACGGTCTCACCGGACTGGCTCACCGCGACGACGAGCGTCTCCGGGCCGACGACGGAGTGCCGGTAGCGGAACTCGCTCGAGATGTCGGCGTCGGCGTGGAGGCGCGCCCACGACTCGATCGACTGCCGTCCGACGAGCGCGGCGTGGTAGCTCGACCCGCAACCGAGCAGCAGCAGGCGCTGGTAGGCGGCGAGCGTCTCCGGCGTCATGGAGAGCTCCTCGATCTCGGTGACACCGTCGGGCGAGACCCGGCCGAGCAGCGTCTGCGCCACGGCGTGCGGCTGCTCGTGGATCTCTTTCGACATGTAGTCGTCGTAGCCGTCCTTGCGCGCGTCGGTGACGCTCCACGTCACCTCGAGGCGCTTCAGCGCGACGGGGTTGCCGGCGAGATCGCAGGCCGCGATGCGCCCAGGGCGGATCTCGGCGATCTCGTCGTCGTCGAGCACGTAGATCTCGCGGGTCGTCTCGACGAGGGCGGCGATGTCCGAGGCGACGAGCCCGAGCGAGTCCGTGCGGCCGATGACGATCGGCGAGGTCCGGCGGGCGACGACGATCGCGTCGGGCTCCGTTGCCGCGACGACGGCGATGGCGAAGTCACCCCGCAACACCGCCATCGCCCGGCGCACCGCCTCTCGCAGGCCGAATCCGTCGGCCAGCTCGGCCTCGACGAGGTGGGCGATCACCTCCGTGTCGGTGTCCGAGTCCAGCACGTGACCGTTTCCGCTGAGGGCCGCGGCGAGCTCGCGGTGGTTTTCGATGATCCCGTTGTGGACGACCGCGACCTTCCCCGTGCAGTCGCGGTGCGGGTGGGCGTTGCGATCCGTCGGGATCCCGTGGGTCGCCCAGCGCGTGTGGCCGACCGCCGCGCCGGCGACGCTCGGCGCGTCGGCGAGCATCGAACGCAGCTTCTCGACCGAGCGCGTCAGCTCGGCGACGCGCACGACGTAGAGTTCGTCGGAACTTGGATCGACGAGCGCGACGCCCGCCGAGTCATAACCCCGGTATTCGAGGGCTTCCAGCCCGGTGAGGACGACGCCGAGCGGTTCCGTGAACCCGGTGACCCCGAAGATGCCGCACATGGCCCCAGGCTACGGGTTCGCCGGGCGCGCCGCGGACCGGGCCGGGATGCTCGCCAGCGATCCCGTCACTTGCCGGCGGTGCCGAGTTCCTGCTCGACGACGGCGACGATGCGGGAAACGGCCCGATCGACGGCTTCCCGGCTGTCCGCCTCGACCATCACCCGCACGAGGGGCTCCGTGCCGCTGGCGCGCAACACGACCCGACCGAGATCGCCGAGATCGTCTTCCACCGCCGCGACCTCCTGCCAGACGGCGGCCGCCTCGTCCAGGCGGTCGGGCGCGGCGACGGCGACGTTGCGCAGCTCCTGCGGAAACCGGTCGATCGCCGCCTCGGCCAGCTCGGCGAGCGGGCGGCCGAGACGGCAGACGAGCTCGATGAGCTTCAGCCCGGTGAGGATCCCGTCGCCGGTCGTCGCGTCGCGGCGGAAGACGATGTGCCCCGACTGCTCGCCGCCGAGCACGAGGCCGTTGCGCTCCAGCGCGTCGGTGACGAAGCGGTCCCCCACCGGCGTCTCGACGAGCCCGATCTGCGCCGCGGCCAGCGCGCGCCGCAACCCGAGGTTGCTCATCACCGTGGCGACGATGGCGTCGTTCACGAGCTCCCCCCGGGCGTGCAGGTCGGTCGCGAAGAGAACGAGCAGCGCGTCGCCGTCGACGACTTGGCCGCGGTGGTCGACGGCGATCATCCGGTCGGCGTCGCCGTCGAGGGCGATGCCGAGATCGGCGCCACGCTCGACGACCACCCGGGCAAGGAGAGCCGGTGAGGTCGCGCCGCAATCCGCATTGATGTTCGTCCCGTCCGGCGCATTCCCGATGATCTCGGCGTCGACACCGGCTCGCGCGAAGACGAGCGGCGCGACCGGCGCCGCGGCGCCATTTCCGCAGTCGCAGACGATGCGCGGGCGCCGGCTCGCCGGCAGGGCGACGGCGGCGGCGAGGTGAGCCGCGTACTCGGCGACGGCGTCGTCGTCGCTGACGATCTCACCGACGCCTTCAGCGACACGCGAGTTCCCCGACGCCGCTGCCCGCACGACGAGCCCGTCGATCTCCGCCTCGATCGCCCGCTCTGTGGCGTCGGGGATCTTCGCCCCCGACGCCGAGAGGAGCTTGATGCCGTTGTCCGTAAAGGCGTTGTGCGACGCCGAGATCATGGCCCCCGGCTGCTGCCGTTGCGCGGCGAGCCAGGCGAGACCCGGTGTCGGCAGCACCCCGACGTCGACGACACGCTCTTTCTCGGCGGCGAGACCGGCCGAAAGAGCCGCTTTCAGCATCGGCGACGACTGGCGGGTGTCCGACCCGACGAGGAAACCCGCCCCGCCGAGATGGCGGGCTGCGGCGCGCCCGAGAACGAGTGCGATCTCCGGGGTCAGCTCGACGTTCGCCACACCCCGCATGCCATCGGTGCCGAACCGCAGGTGCATCGGAAGCTGGCTTGCGTCAGCGCTTCGAGTACTGCGGGGCCTTGCGCGCCTTCTTGAGGCCGTACTTCTTGCTCTCTTTCTCGCGGCTGTCGCGGGTGAGCAGTCCGGCACGCTTCAACGTGGTGCGCAGTTCCGGTTCGACCTCGATGAGGCCGCGGGCGATGCCGAGACGCAACGCCCCGGCCTGGCCGGCGAAGCCACCGCCGTCGATCGTCGCGACGACGTCGAAGCTTTCGGCGCGCCCGGCGACGCGCAACGGCTCGGTGGCGTGCATCCGGTTCGTGACCGACGAGAAGTACTCGTCGATCGGCCGCCGGTTGACCGTCACCTTGCCCTCGCCCGGGACGAGGCGGACGCGGGCGACGGCGGCCTTGCGCCGTCCGGTCGCCTGGCAGAGCGGTGCGGGCATCGACTCCTCCTCGCTACGAGGCCGACCGCGCCCGCTCGACGAGACGCGGCTTCGGCTTCTGGGCGGCGTGCGGGTGGTCGGGACCGGCGTAGACCTTGAGCTTCGTCAACATCTGGCGACCGAGCGAGCCCTTCGGCAGCATGCCGGCAACCGCGCGCCGCACGACCTCCTCGGGTTTCGTCGCGAGCAGAGTGGCGAAGGTCGTCGCCGTGAGCCCGCCCGGATAGCCGCTGTGACGGTAGGCGAGCTTGTCCTTGGCCTTATTGGCCGAAAGGACCACCTTGGCGGCGTTCACGACGATGACGTGGTCACCGGTGTCGACGTGCGCGGCGAAGATCGGCTTGTGCTTGCCGCGCAGCAAACTCGCCACTTCGGTGGCGAGCCTGCCGAGGACGAGGCCGTCGGCGTCGATCGTCTGCCACTCGCGGACGATGTCACTCGGTTTTGGGGAGAACGTGCGCACTGCCCTTCCTTTGCCCGCGACCAGCGCCGCAGGCCGACGAAAGAAACTCGCGCGTCGAACGCGACTTTGCGCTTCTGACCGGTTTATAAGGCTAGATGACCTGCTCGCAGGGTGCAAACGACCCTGACGGAGCGGCGCGGGCCGACGACCGAGCCCTCACGGCGCGACCCCGCCGGCGACGCGATGACCTGCACCGGACCCGGCGGCTGCCTACCGTGGTGTCGTGCCGAGAAAACGACACGATGTTGGCGCGTCCCCACCCGGCCCCGAGGCAGCAGCCCCTGCGCCCGCGCCGGCAGGCGCGGCGAAACCCGCCGACGAGGGATTGCGCGACCCCTACGCCGCTTTCGTCCAGCAACTCGCGGCCCAGGCGCGCGCCGCGGTCGTCGGTCGTCTCGACACGAGCTCCGTGCTTTCCAGCCGAGCCAAGCTCATCGACGGCGCCGCCTGGCTCGCCGGGACGGCCTCGGCGGAGTGGTACCTCACCGCCGAGATCGCGTCGCCCGGCGACGGCGGCGGGCCCGGGCTCGGCGCCCTCCTGCGCTGGCGCGCCAGCGTCGGGACCCTCCCGAGCGAGGACGAGTTCCTCTGCGTCGCCGTCATCTGCACGTTCTTCTATCTCTTCGGCGTGATGGCCGACCGCGACCGTCTCTCGACGGCGCGCACGTTCGTCGCGGAGATCGCGGCGCCGGCCAGCCTCGGCGAGATGGCAGAAGAACTCGAGCGCGCCTACCCCACGCGCCGGCCAGGCGGGCGGCCGGAGACGGACCTCCGCGCCTACCTGACACTCGCCGATCGCCGGCTCGCCGCGCTCCTCGGCGTCAACAACAGCCCGGGGCTGAGCCTCGGACAGGTCGGGATCGTGTTGCAACGGTTCAACCACCTGTTCCGCGAGAACCTCGCCCCCATCGTGGGCTGGCTCAGCTAACTGGCCGAGCACCCCTCCGCCGGTGACCGGGAACCGGCGGGCCAGCTGGCGGGCGGTGACGAGGGCACGACGGCGGCGGCGGCGCCCCGGGCGAGCAGGGCCCGCATCCGGCAGCCGACGACACGGCCGTTGCACCTCTCCCGTATCGTGCGCGCCCCCGCCTGCCCGAGGCGTTCCCGCAAGCCCCGATCTTCGAAGAGCGCGCGCATGCGGCGCGCCGCGTCATCGAGATCCGGCTCCGCCCACCATTCGCCAGGGCGATAGACCTTCTCCGACCAACGGTTGAAGCGCAGTTCGCCGAGATCGATCTGCGCCATCCGATAGCCGATCGGACAGCTGTTCTCAATCGTCATGAAGTCCATGTTCCCCGAGTACGCCGTGCCGATGACGGGCTTGCCAAAGTACATCGCCTCGGCCAGACCGAGACCGAACCCCTCGGCGCGATGCAGTGAGACGTAGACGTCGCTCAGCGCGGTCAGGGCGGCCACGTCCTCGGTCGGCAGGTCGGCGTCGAGGACGGTCCCGCCGACACTGGCCATCGCCTCGCCGAGCATCGCCGCCGCTTCGGCGTGACTGGCGAGGTTGATCGTCTTCAGGACGAGATGCACGCTCCCGTCCCGCTCCGCCGGGGTGAACGCCCGCCGGTAGGCCTCGATCACGCCGTGGGGGTTCTTGCGGGCGACCGTCGAGTTCACGTCGAAGTGGAAAAAGAAGAGGCACGACGACTCCGGTAACCCGAAATCGGCGCGGCGAAGCGCCGAATTGGCGACCGGCTCGACGACGCACGGCACGACGGCGACGGGCTTCGTCGTGTAGTGCCGGAAGGTCTCGGCGATGAACTCGCTCGAGACCCAGATCTCGTCGACGCGGTCGAGCTGCGCCCGCATCTCCTCCGGCAGGCTGACCTGCTCCCAGTGCCAGTAAGCGACGACGCGGCGACGGCGCCCGGGTTCGTGGAGGTACTCGTCCGGCACCAACGTCAGCTCGTTCACGTTCAAAAAGCACAGGTCGACGTCGTAAAGGCGGCCCTTGGGCAGGGCGCGCAGCCGTGCGGGGAACCGACGCGGTTCGAGCGGCGCGCCGTAGTCGTAGTCCTCCATCGCCACGTCGACGCCGACGTCGACGAGGGCGCCGACGGCGCGCCGCGCCGCCTCGGTGAGCCCGGTCGTCGCCTCCCAGCTGCCGATGGCGTTGACGGCGACGCGCCGGCGACTGGCGAGGTCGCGGGCAGCCGACGGGATCGCGCCCTGGCGGCGAGCGGCGCAGGCACGGGCGAGGGCGAGGTAGGTCTCGGCGAGCGCCTCGGGAGCCTCGATCGGTGCGACGAGTTCCGCCGCTAGCCGACCGGCCGCCCGCACCGCCGTAGGGTCGGAGGCGGCGAGGCGCAACGTCGCCCGCAGCGCGGCCTCACCACGGCCCGCCTCGGTCGGCAACAGCCAGCAGAACCGGCCGTCGAGCTCCCGATACTGCGGCGCCTCGTCGACGACGACGGGACGACCGGCACTAAGAGCGACGAGGAGCGCGCTGCTCGTCGCGCCCGTCGTCGGCGAGGTGAGGTCGACGAGCACGTCACAGCGCGCCAGCACCGCGGCAAGACCGCGACCGGCCGGCGACCCGTGCAGCAGCGTGACGGCGTCAGGGGGACCGGCGTCGGTGACGACGGCAGACACCGCCTCCTCGCGCCGGGGATCGTCGACGGCGATGACGAGCCGAGCCCCGGCGAACTCTCCGCGAATTTCGCCGAACGCCGCGACGAGCTGCGCGAGGCGACGGCTCTCGGCCAGTCCGCCGACCGCGCCAAAAACCACCGCCCCGGCGTCGGGCCGGGGCTCGCTCGCCGCGTCGATCTCAATCGGTCGGGGGGCGCGCACGACGTCCGCCCCCGGCGAACGGCGGGCGAGCTCAGTGGCGGCCCAGGAGCTGTGCACGACGGTCATCAGGCTCGCTTCGACAAGGCGCCGCGAAAGCAGCAACGAGAGCGCGTCGAAGCCCGGTTGGCCGGCGGCGACGCCCGGCCCTGCCGCCGCCTCGGGGCAGTTGAACGCGACCTCCGAGCGGAAGACGGCCCCGGTCGGGCCGCCACCGATCCGCAGGTAGAAATCGACGAGCGCCGGGTCGTTGAGGATCAGCATCCCCGGACGCCGCAATGCCGACGAGTGCATGTAGCCGTGCAAAAGGGCGTCGTTCGCCATCTGGTAGACGTCGAGGTCGGCCTCGTGCGCCGCCTCGTCCGACGCGGCGACGACGGGCACGCCGTCCGGGGCGGCGACGGAGGCGGCGACGTCGTCGGCAGCCACGACGACGACGTCGGCGCCAGACGCCAGCGCCCGCACGAGGACGGACGCGTGGCGGGCAACCTCGCCCCACTGCGGCGGCAGGGGCGTCCAGATTGCGACCCGCATCTCAGCTCCGGGGGCTGACCGTCACGGACGGTGCGCGACGACGGCGTAGTCCTGCGCGTTGAAAAGCCGCGAGTTGACGAGGTCGAGGAGCCGTTTGATGTCATCGGCCCACGGTTCGCCGACGCCCCACGGCCCGGGGAGCGGCAGATCGGGACGTTCGAGCAGACGCACCTCGACGTCGGCGAAGCCCCTCGCCTCGACGAGGAAGGCGAGGAGCTGCGGTGGTATCGGCTGTCGATGCGTCGGGTCGAGGTAGAACGACGACGCGCCGACGGCGAGGTTCTCGGGGTTCGGCGTCTCGAGGACCAAAAGACCGCCCGGTTCGATGGCCCGCACGGCGAGGTCGAGCATCCCGATGAGCTCGTCGGTCGAGAGGTGCTCGACGACCTGGATCGCCACGATGGCGCGCAGGCTGTGCTCCTTGAGGCCCTCGAGATGTTGCGTCGCGTCGGCGAGCCGGATGTCGAGACCGAGCTCCTTGCCGGACTCGACGTAGAGCGGGTTCGACTCGACGCCGTAGCAGGCCGCGCCGGCTTCGACAAGCAGCTCGAGCAGTTCGCCCCGTCCGCAACCGATGTCGAGGACCGGCAGGGCCGAATCGACGGCGAGGATGTCGTCGAGATAGCCCCGCACGCGCTCTTTGATGAGGCCGCGCGGCCCGCGGAACGCCTCGGCGAACGCGCCGTAGAGGTTGTCGAAGGCGCTCGGCAGCTTTGCCAGCTCCTCGGGGGCGGGGAGGTCGGGCAGGCTGTGGCGGACCCGGTTGAGTACCACGTCGACCTGGGCGAGACGGATCTGCACCTGGTCGAGGCGCGCCGCGAGCTCGGCGAGACGGGAGCGGCCCTCACCGCTCGCCCGGGCGACTTCACCCATCTCCGTTCGGATCTGGCCGACGACGTCGCCCATCTCGGTGCGGATGACGCCGACGGCGTCGTGCAACCGGGCGAAGGATTGCTGGTGGGCGAGCTCGACCTCCTCCCGCAGCAGGTCCCGGTCCCGCAGGACGTCCCGGAGGATGTCGTCGTAGCGCACCATCTCGCCGAGCAGTTGCCGGTTGAAATCAACCTGGGGACGGAGGATCGGCCAGCAGAGGCGCGCGACGAGGCGCCGCAGGAGGCGCCAGTGGACGGCGCGCCCGACAGGCAGCCCGAAGCTCGCGTTGGCCTGCATCGAGCTGTGCCAATCGGGGCGAGATGTGGGATCAGACATCGGCTGTTCCTCCCGAGATGGATTCGGACGCCGACGGGCGATACGCCCGGGCCAGCCTAACGTGCCCCCTCGCGGACTTGGAGGTGCGACGGGCGCCGACCTGGGTGCCCGACGCGGCGCCGGCGGTCACGTCGTCGGCGGCTCGTGCCGGCGAGGACGTCGACGCCACGGGTGGACGAACCAGTAGAAGTTGACCGTCCAACCCCAGCCGTAGGCCTTCGGCGGGAAAAGGCGCCGATCCTCGGGATTCCACATGCGCGACCGCACCCGTTCGGCGGTCGGGCGTCGCCAGTCGTAGGGAATGCCGAGGAGTTCCTTCTTCTCTTTGCCATCCCCGGCTGAACTCGGCTCGTCAACCACGGTCCACCTCCGCTGAGTTGCGCCGCATTATCCCACCGGCCCGGGCGCACCCGGTGTCGTGGTGCCGCGCCCCGGCTCAGGACCACGTCCCGCTGAGCGCGGGCGGGTAGCGCACGCCGATGAGGCAGAGCCCACCCGGCGGAGCGGGGGAGGGCGCGCCGGCGCGGCGCGCCGTGGCGAGGAGCGCGACGACGTCGCTCGGACGGAGACGGCCGATCCCGACGGCGACGAGTGTCCCGACGATCGAGCGCACCATCTGGTGGCAGAAGGCGTCGGACTCGATCTCGAAACGCAACAGGCCTTCACCCGGCGTCGTGCAGGCCGCGTCGACAACGCGCCGTCGGATCGGGCCTTCCGGCTTGTCGGGCGGCCGGCGGCAGAAAGCGGCGAAGTCGTGCTCGCCGAGCAGGGCGTCGGCGGCGAGCCGCATCGCGGCGAGGTCGACCGGTTCCTCGAGATGCCAGACGGTCGCCCGGCGCCGCGGGTCCGGCCGGACGGCCGTCTCGAGGTCGTAGCGGTAGCGGCGGGCGATCGCCGACCGGCGGGCGTCAAAGCCATCCGGGGCGACGAGAGCCCTCCAGACGGCGATCTCCGGGCCGAGCTGGCGCGAGAGCGACTCGGCGAGCTTCGGCAGCTCTTGGCCGGCGGAGCCTGCCTCGCTCCCGTAGTGGCCGACGAGGAAGGCCTCGTCGAGGTCGACGTGCACGACCTGGGCGGTGGCGTGGACGCCGGCATCCGTCCTCCCGGCGCACGTGCAGGCGACCTGCTGCCCCGTCATCTGCCGGATGGCGGCGACAAGTTCCCCGGCGACGGTGCGCTGGCCGGGCTGGGCGGCAAAACCGTGGAATCCCGAGCCGTCGTAGGCGACGCCGAATGCGACCCGCCGGGCCCCGGCCGGCACCTGGGCGTCCTGGCTCCCTCGGCCAGTGGCGGTGTCGTCGCCGGTTCGTTCCCCCACGGCGGATGCGTCAGGTCGGCTGGACGAACTCGACGCGGGCCATCGGGGCGTTGTCCCCCGGGCGGGGGCCAAGCTTCAGGATCCGCAGGTAACCGCCGTTGCGGTCGGCATAGCGCGGGCCGATCTCCGTAAACAGCTTGTGCGCCATGTCCTTGTCACGGAGAAAGGCGACGACCTGCCGCTGGTTGTGCACCCCGCCGAGGCGCGCCCGGGTGATGAGCTTCTCGGCGACCGGTCGCATCGCCTTCGCCTTCGCCTCGGTCGTGACGATCGCCTCCGCCGCGATGAGCGAAGCGATGAGATTGCCGAACATCGCCTTCTGGTGGGCGGCGTCGCCGCCGAACCGCACGCTCTTACGCGGGGCCGCGGGCATCTCAGTACCGGTCGCCGGCGAGCGCGAGACCGCGTTCGTCGAGGCGCTGCTGCACCTCGTCGAGGGACTTCTGGCCGAAGTTCGTGATGCCGAGCAGGTCCTGTGCGCTGTGCTCGACAAGCTCGCCGATGGTGTTGATCTGGGCCCGCTTCAGGCAGTTGCGGGGACGCTCGGTGAGATCGAGGTCCTCGATCGGCTGATCGAGGTCCGGCGAACCGCTCGAGGCCGTCGCGGCATCGCCGAGCTCGAGGCCGCGCGCCTCGTCGGAGAGTTCCGCCACGAGGTTGACGAGGGCGCGCAGCGTCTGGCCCGCCGAGGCGAGCGCCAAACGCGGCGAGATCGAGCCGTCCGTCTCGATGTCGAGGACGAGCCGGTCGTAGTCGGTCGACTGCTCGACACGCGTCGGCTCGACGGTGAAGGCGACCCGGCGCACCGGCGAGAAGATGGCGTCGACCGGGATGACCCCGATCGTCGTCGAGTGCTTGTTCTTCTCGGCCGAGACGTAGCCCTTGCCGCGCTCGACGGTGACGTCCATCGCCAGCCGCCCCTTGGCGTTCACGGTGGCGATGTGGAGGTCCTTGTTGAGAACTTCGACGTCCGCGGTCAACTTCAGATCACTGCCGGTCACCTCGCCGGGCCCGCGCACGTCGACGCGCAACGTCACCCGCTCGTCGGTCTCGACGATGAGGACGAGGTCCTTAAGGTTGAGAATGATGTCGCTGACGTCCTCTTTCACCCCCGGCAGGAAGGTGAACTCGTGGAGGGCGTCGTCGAAGCGGACCTGGGTCACCGCCGCCCCGGGGATCGACGAGAGCAGCGTCCGGCGCAGCGAGTTGCCGAGCGTGTGACCGAAGCCCGGGTCGAGCGGGCCGATGGAGAACCTCTGGCGGTTGTTCTCCTCCTCGCCGATCGCTTCGACGGCCGGGCGCTGGATGATGAGCATCTGAGCTGACTCCTGTGCTCTCGGGCGCTTACTTCGAGTACAGCTCGACGATGAGCTGCTCGCGCACCTGGGTGTCGATCTGCTCGCGCTCGGGCATTGCCCGGACGCGCACGGCGTGGCCGCCTTCTTCGACCTCGAGCCAACCGGGAACGGGCCGGTCGATCAGGTCGAGGTTCTGGCGCACGGCGATCAGCTCTGACGACTCGGCGAGCGAGACGACGTCACCGACGCGCACGCGGAAGCTGGCGATTGTCACCCGATGGCCGTTCACCCGCACGAGACCGTGGCTGACGAACTGGCGTCCCTGCGACCGGCTCGCGGCCCAGCGCGCCCGGAAAACGACGTTGTCGAGCCGAGTCTCGAGCATGCGGAGCAGGTTCTCGCCGGTGATGCCGTGCTGCCGGCTCGCCTCCTCGTAGAGACTGTGGAACTGCTTCTCCAAGACGCCGTAGATGCGCCGCGCCTTCTGCTTCTCGCGCAGCTGGGCGAGGTACTCCGAACCCTGTCGCGAGCGGTCACGACCGTGCTCCCCCGGCGGGTACGGGCGGCGTTCGATCGGGCACTGGGGGCTCTCGCACTTCGGCCCTTTGAGAAAGAGCTTCACCTTCTCGCGGCGGCACAGGCGGCACACCGGACCCAGGTAGCGAGCCATCGTCGTCTCCCTCGCCTAGACCCGGCGCCGCTTCTTGGGGCGGCAGCCGTTGTGCGGGATGGGCGTCACGTCCTTGATGCCGGTGACCTCGATTCCGGTCGCGGCGAGCGAGCGGATCGCCGTCTCCCGGCCCGAACCCGGTCCCCGCACGAGGACGTCGACCCGGTGCACGCCGTGCTCCATCGCCCGGCGCGCGCAGCTCTCGGCGGCCATCTGCGCCGCGAACGGCGTCGACTTGCGCGAGCCTTTGAAGCCGACGTTGCCGGCCGAGGCCCAGGCGATGACGTTGCCCTCGTGGTCGGCGATCGAGACGATCGTGTTGTTGAACGAGCTCTTGATGTGGGCGACACCGTGCGCGACGTTCTTGCGCTCTCGCTTGCGGGGACGGCGGCCTCCGGGCTTCGTCGGCTTGGCCATCAGGCGCGGCCTTCGCCAACCGACGCCGGCTGCCGACCGGCGACGAGAAATCTGGCTTCACGAATCGTGTGCATCAGTGCTTGCGGACCTTCTTCTTGCCGGCGACGGTCTTCTTCGGGCCCTTGCGCGTCCGGGCGTTCGTGTGGGTGCGCTGGCCCCGCACCGGCAGCCCGCGGCGGTGGCGGACGCCCTGGTAGGAACCGATGTCCATCTTGCGCTTGATGTCCTGGGCGATGTCGCGCCGCAGGTCCCCCTCGACTTTCAGGTTGGCGTCGACGTAGCCGCGGATCCGGGCGACCTCTTCCTCGGTGAGGTCGCGCACCCGCGTGTTCACGTCGAGATCAGCGACCGCACAGATCTGCTGGGACCTCGTCCGGCCGATGCCGTAGACGTAGGTGAGCGCGATTTCGAGACGCTTGTCGCGCGGGATGTCGACGCCTGAGATCCGGGCCATCGTCTCAGCCTTGGCGCTGCTTGTGACGCGGGTTGTCGCAGATGACGATGACGCGGCCGTGCCGTCGGATGACCTTGCACTTCTCACACATCACTTTGACGCTCGGACGTACCTTCACTGCCCTATCCCCTGGGTCCTCGTCTGGCCGAAATGGCGGAACGCAACTCGTCGCTACTTGTACCGATAGGTGATCCGGCCCCGGCTGAGGTCGTACGGAGTGATCTCGACCTGGACACGGTCGCCCGGGAGGATGCGGATGCGGTGCATGCGCATCTTGCCCGAGCTGTGGGCGAGCACCTTGTGACCGTTCTCGAGCTCGACGCGGAACATCGCGTTCGGCAACGGCTCCACGACCGTGCCCTCGAGCACGATCGCGTCCTCCTTCGGCTTCGGCAGGTCAACCTCCTCGACAGAAGTTCTCGTGGCTACGGGGGCAGGCAACCCACATCCCGTCGCCGCGTCGGCGCCAGGCGACGAGCGGTGGGTCCGCGCCAGCCGTCCGCGTGACCCGCGGCCGCCAAGCGACAAGATGTGCGTTCTGGCCCGCGACGGACATCCCGCGAGTCAGCTGACCCGAAGCAAGGAGCATTTTAGCACCTCACGGCCATTCCGGTCACGGTCGCGTCAGCACTTCCGGGCCGTCGTCGCCGACGGCGATCGTGTGCTCGAAATGCGCCGACAAGCTCCCGTCTGCGGTGACGACACTCCAGCCGTCGTCGAGCTCGACGGTGTCGGGGCCACCGACATTCACCATCGGCTCGACGGCAAAAACGTTGCCCGCCTTCATCTTCGGCCCCGGGGCGCCGGGCCAGAAGTTCGGGACCGAGGGTTCCTCATGCATCTCCGTCCCGATGGCGTGGCCGACGTACTTGCGGACGACCGAGAACCCCGCCGTCTCGACGAAGCTCTGGACGGCGCGGCCGATCTCGTGCAGCCGGTTGCCGGGGCGCATCACGTCGATCCCGACCCACAGCGACCGTTCGGTCACCTCCATGAGCCGACCGGCGAGCGCCGAGATCGTGCCGACGGGAGCCGTGAAGGCGGCGTCGCCGTGGTAGCCCTCGACGATCGCCCCGCAGTCGACCGAGATGATGTCGCCGTCGCGCAGCACGTAGCTGCCGGGAATGCCGTGGACGATCATGTTGTTCGGCGACGTGCAGATGACGGCGGGAAAGCCGTGGTAGTTGAGGAAGTTCGAGCGCGCGCCACGCTTTTCGATGACGGCGCGAGCAACCCGGTCGAGTTCGAGGGTCGTGACCCCCGGGCGGATAGCCGCCTTCGTCTCGGCGATGATCTCGGCGACGACGCGCCCCGCCCGCCGCATCTTCTCGATCTCCTCGGGGGTGCGGATCACGTATCGGAACGGGCCGCGCCGAGGTGGTCCTCGAGGCACGAGATGACACGACCCGCTACTTCCTCGACGGTTCCCGTCGCCTCGATGGCGGCGAGCTTGCCGGCGGCGCGGTAACGGGCGATGAGCGGCGCCGTCTGCGCGTCGTAGAGCGCGAGGCGCCTCGTCACCGCCTCCTCGCTGTCGTCCTCCCGCTGGACGACCTCGCCGTGGCAGGTGTCACAGATCCAATCGAGCTCGGGTGGCACGGCGAGCGAGTAGACCCGGCCGCAACTCGCGCAGGTGCGCCGTTGCGCGATGCGCGCCACGACGACAGCCGTCGGGATCTCCAGGCTGACGACGACGTCGATCGAGGCGGGCAAGAGCGCCGCGTCGAGCCGGTCCGCCTGGCCGACGGTGCGCGGGAACCCGTCGAAGACGAACCCGTGCGTCGCCGCGTCGGGCTCGCGCAGCCGCGCCGCGATCATCTCGAGGATGATCTCGTCGGAGATGAGCTCGCCGGCCTCCATCGTCCGCTGCACCTTCTCGCCGAGCGGGGTCCCCGACTTCACGGCGGCGCGCAACATGTCGCCGGTCGAGATGTGCGGGACTTTGAAGTGCTGCGAGATCCGCACGCACTGCGTGCCTTTCCCCGAGCCCTGCTTGCCGAGGACGATGAGACGTGCCGGGCGGTCCATCTACGTGAGATAGCCCTCGTAGTTGCGCATCGTCAGCTGGCTGTTGATCTGCTGGTTCGTCTGCAGCGCGACGCCGACGCTAATGAGGAGCGTCGTCCCGAAATACGGGATCCCGGTGACGTGCCAAGCGGCGAGGATCGCCGAGGGCGTCAACGCGACGAAGGCGAGGAAGAGCGACCCCGGCAACGTGATGCGGTTGAGGATCTTCGAGAGGTAGCTCTCGGTCGGCGGCCCCGGTCGGATTCCGGGGATGTACCCGCCCTGCTTGCGGATCTGGTCCGCTTGCTGGACCGGGTCGAAGCTCACCTGCACGTAGAAGAACGTGAAAGCCACGATGAACAGCCCGTACAAGAAGAGGTAGACGCCCCCCGTCGGGTTCACGAGGTTCGCCGTGATCCACGCCCGCACGCCCACCCAGGGCAGCACCGTCGAGATGAGGACCGGGATGTAGAGCAGCGAGCTCGCGAAGATGATCGGGATGACACCAGCCTGGTTCACCTTCAGCGGGATGTAGGTGCTCTGGCCCCCGTACATCCGGCGTCCCTGGACCCGGCGGGCGAAGGTCACCGGTATCCGCCGCTGGCCGAGCTCGACGAAGACGATGGCGACGAGCAGCGCGACGCAGACGATGCCGATGATGGCAAGACCCGACCAGGACTTGTCCGCCCTGATGAGGTCGACGTCGAGCGGGATCGTCGCCACGACGTTGGCGAAGATGATGATCGACATCCCTTGGCCGATGCCGCGCTGGGTGATGAGCTCACCGAGCCACATGACGAACGCCGTGCCGGCGGTGAAGGTGAGGATGATGAACAGCACCCGCAGCGCCGTGAAATCGGGGATGAGATCGGTGCCGGTCCCGGTCAGCTGGCCGGAGTGGAGCAGGAAGACGAGTCCGGACGACTGCATGAGCGCCAGCGAGACGGTGAGGTAGCGCGTCGCCTGGGTCAACTTCCGCTGGCCGACGGCACCCTGGTCGCGCCACTCGGTGAACTTCGGGATCACCGTCGTCAGCAGCTGGATGATGATCGACGACGTGATGTAGGGCATGATCCCGAGACCGAGGACGGCGGCACGGGCCAGCGCACCGCCGGAGAACAGGTTCAAGAACCCGAGGATCCCCGAGCCCTTCGCCGCGTTCGAGATCGACTGGATCGCCTTGAAGCTCACCCCAGGCACCGGGATGTTGGCGCCGAGCTGGTAGATCGCGATCACGAGCAGCGTGAAAAGGACCTTGTTGCGGAGGTCGGCGACCCTGACGATGTTCCTCAGGCTCGAGAGCACAGACCCTCCTTAGCACCGGCTGTCCGGCGTCGGCACGCGCCGCGCCGCTGCGACCCTACCGTCCGTCCCGTCACGGCACCGTCCGCCCCGCTAGCGGTTCGCGAGGGCGTTGCCCCGGGCGGGAACCCTGCGGTCGCCCTGCGGTCGCGGGACGACCTTCACGGACCCACCCGCGGCGGTGATCGCCCGCGCCGCGGTCTGCGAGAAGGCGTGTGCCTCGACGGCGATCGCCCGCGAGAGCGACCCGCGTCCGAGCACCTTCACGAGGCCCTTCTCGTGGACGATCCCCGAAGCTCGCAGCGTCTCCGGGGTGACCGCGTCGACGGCGAGCTTCTCGAGGTCGTCGAGGTTGACGACGTTGTACTCGACGCGGAACGGGTTCTGAAAGCCGCGCTGCTTCGGGATCCGCTGGGTAAGAGGTAGCTGGCCCCCTTCGAACCCCGCATTCACCTTGTTCCTCGCGAGCTGGCCCTTCGTGCCGCGACCGGCCGTCTTGCCGCCCTTGCCGCCGGTTCCCCGGCCGACACGGCGGCGGGCCCGGCGGGCGCCGGGAGCGGGCGCGAGATCATCGAGTCTCATGGCGAACCCGCCTTCTTCGCCGCGGCATCCCCGCGACGCGGCGGGCGCGCCGGGGCCTGCGTCACCGTGACGAGGTGCGACACGCCCGCGAGCATGCCACGGATCTCGGGGCGATCGGCCAGCACGTTCGACTGGCCGATGCGGCGCAGACCGAGGGCGCGCAGCGTCGCGCGGTGCTTCGGCTTCGTGCCGATCGCCGAGCGAACCTGGGTGACGAGGATCTCGGCCGGGCCTGGCTGGCGGCGCGGTGCCATCTCAGTACACCCCGCCGCCGGCCGCCCTCTCGCGGCGTCGTTCGTCGTAGGCACGCAGCACCCCCACCGGAGTGACCTCCTCGGGCACCTTGCCACGCAGGCGCGCGACCTCGTCCGGCCGGCGGAGCGCCTTCAGGCCGGCGATCGTCGCGTGGGCGACGTTGATCGAGTTCGAGGTGCCGAGCGATTTGGCGACGACATCACGGACCCCCGCCATCTCGAAGATGGCGCGCGCCGCTCCGCCGGCGATGACACCGGTGCCCGGAGCGGCGGGCTTGAGGAGCATCCTGCCGGCGCCGGCCGAGCCGATCACCGGATGGACGATCGTCGATCCGGCGAGGGGCACGTCGAAGAGGTTCTTCTTCGCGTCCTCGATCCCCTTTTGCACCGCGAGACCGGCCTCCTTGGCCTTGCCGTAACCGAGGCCGACCCGGCCCTGGCCGTCGCCGATGACCATCAGCGCGGTGAACGAGAAACGCCGGCCGCCCTGAACGACCTTGGCGACGCGGTTCACCCGGATCGTCCGCTCCTCGTACTGGGACTCTGCCATTCAGAACTCCAATCCCGCCTGGCGGGCGGCTTCGGCGAGGGCCGCGACACGGCCGTGATACCGGGAACCGCCCCGGTCGAAGACGACCTTGCCGATCCCCGCCTGCTGGGCGCGTGCGGCCACGAGCCGGCCGACTTCGGCGGCGGCGGCGACGTTGCCGGTCGGCTTGCGACGCAGGTCCCCCTCCATCGTCGAAGCGGCGACGATCGTCCGCCCGGCGGCGTCGTCGATCACCTGGGCGACGATGTGACGGTTGGAGCGGAAGACCGCGAGCCGCGGCCGCTCGGCCGTGCCCACCACCTTGTGGCGCAACCGCTCGTGGCGGCGGCGACGCAACACGTGGACGCGTTCGGTCCCCGCCATCGCTACTTCCCAGCCTTTCCGGCCTTGTGCAACACGACCTCGCCCGCGTAGCGCACGCCCTTGCCCTTGTACGGCTCCGGCTTGCGGATCTTGCGGATGTCGGCGGCCACCTGCCCAACCCGTTCCTTGTCGATGCCGCGCACCGTGATGCGGGTCGGTCCGGGGACCTCGAAGGTGATGCCCTCGGGCGCGTCGACGATGACCGGATGGCTGAAGCCGAGCGCCAGCTCCAGCTGACCCGGCCCCTTCGCCGTGACCCGGTAGCCGATGCCGACGATCTCAAGGTCCTTCGAGAATCCCTCGGTGACGCCGAGCATCATGTTGGCGATCAGCGTCCGGGTGAGCCCGTGGAGCGCCCGGTTCATCCGTTCGTCGTCCGGGCGTTCGACGACGAGCGTCGAACCGCCCTCCTCGGCGCGCACGGTGATCCTGCCCGGGATGACCCGTTCCAGCGCGCCCTTCGGGCCGCGCACGGCGATGCGGTCGGCGACCATCGTCACCTCGACGCCTGTCGGCACCGTGATCGGCATCGATCCGACCCGCGACATCAGCGGACGACCAACGCTGTCATCGTCACCGGCTCACCAGACATAACAGAGCACCTCGCCGCCGATCTTGCGCTGACGGGCCTCCCGGTCGGTGAGCAGTCCCTGGCTCGTCGAGAGCACCGCGACGCCCAGACCGCCGAGGACCCGCGGCAGGCGGTCAGCGCGTGCGTAGACGCGCAGACCAGGTGTCGAGATCCGCTTCAGGCCGCCGATCACTCGGGCACGGTCGTTCGTGTACTTCATCCGGATCTCGAGAACCGTCCCTGGACGCGAGTCGTCTTCCGAGGTCGAGAAGCCCGCGATGTAACCTTCGCGCTCGAGGATCGAGGCGAGCGACATCTTCAGCTTCGAACCGGGCATGCGGACGGTGTCGTGCATCGCGATGTTGGCGTTGCGCACGCGGGTCAGCATGTCGGCGATGGGATCCGTCATCGTCATCGGCGATCCCCTCTCCTCACCAGCTTGCCTTTGTCACGCCTGGCACTTCTCCTGCATGTACAAGTTGTCTCAGACAGATTCGGCACAATCCGAAGCGTCGGTAGACGGACCGCGGTCGGCCACAACGGCGGCAACGGGTGTACCCGCGCACCTTGAACTTCGGCTTGTGTTGCTGCTTCTCGACGAGTGCCTTCTTTGCCATCTCCAGCTACTGCCCTTCGCGTCGGAACGGGAAGCCGAAGGCGTCGAGCAGTGCTCGCCCCTCGGCGTCGGTACGGGCCGTCGTCACGATCGTGATGTCCATGCCACGGGTCGCGTCGACCTTGTCGTAGTCGATCTCCGGGAATATGAGCTGTTCGGAGACACCGAACGTGTAGTTCCCGTGGCCGTCGAACGAACGGGGGGACAGCCCACGGAAGTCCCGGATACGCGGGATCGCGAGACTGATCAGACGGTCGAAGAACTCCCACATCCGATCGCCGCGCAGCGTCACCATCGTGCCGATCGAGTTCCCCTCGCGCAGCTTGAACGCCGAGATCGACTTGCGCGCCCGCGTGACGATCGGCCGCTGGCCGCTGATCGTGCCGAGGTCGCGCACGGCACCCTCGAGCAGCGACTGCTGCTGGGTGGCCTTGCCGACGCCCACGTTGATCACGATCTTGGCGAGACGCGGAACCTCCATGACGTTTCCGAGGCCGAGCTCGGACTGCAGCCGGTCCCGGACCTCGTCCTCGAAACGGGCCTTCAGGCGGGGGCGTTCGGTCACCTTCGTCGCGGGGCTCACAACCGGCCTCCGCACTTCGCACAGACCCGCGTCTTCGTGCCGTCCCGGGCCACCTCGTAGCGGACCCGCGTCGGGCCGTCCTTCGCGCAGATCAGCGCGACGACGGCGACGGGAAGCGGCATGTCCTTGTCGATGATCCCGGCCTGCATCGTGGCGCGTGTCGGGCGGGTGTGCCGCTTCATGATGTTGACCCCGGAGACGACGACCTGCCGCTTGGCGGGGATGGCGCGGATCACCTCGCCCCTCTTGCCACGGTGCTTTCCGGTCAACACCTGAACCTCATCGCCCTTGCGAATCTTCATCTAGATCACCTCGGGAGCGAGGCTGACGATGCGCATGAACCGCTTGTCGCGCAGTTCACGGCCGACCGGGCCGAAGATGCGGGTCCCGCGCGGCTGCTGCTGTTCGTTGATGAGCACGGCGGCGTTCTCGTCGAACCTGATGTAGCTGCCGTCCGGACGGCGACGTTCCTTCTTCGCCCGCACGACGACACAGCGCACGACTTCACCCTTCTTCACGGCGGCTCCCGGAACGGCGTCCTTCACCGTCGCGATGAAGACGTCGCCGATGGCCGCGTAGCGGCGGCGAGAGCCCCCGAGCACCTTGATGCAAAGGACCTCTTTTGCCCCGGAGTTGTCCGCGACCTTGAGTCGCGACTCCTGCTGGATCACCGTGCACGCTCCAAGACTTCGACGAGCCGCCACCGCTTCAGCTTCGAGATCGGGCGCGTCTCGGCGACGCGCACCCGGTCGCCGACGACGGCGGTGTTCTCCTCGTCATGGACGTAGAGCCGCTTCGAGCGCTGGACCGTCTTCGCGTACTTCGGGTGGCGGACGCGCTCGACGACCGACACGACCACCGTCTTGTCCCTCGACCGCGAGATCACCGTTCCCTCGCGCACCTTGCGACGGTTCGGGCGCGCCACGCCAGGCGTCGTGACCGCGGATTCGGTGTCGTCAGCCACGGCTCCTCCTCGTCCTTGACGGTCGCTCGATCGCCGCGGTGTCCTCAGCCGCGAGCGCGGCGGCGTCCTCGGCCTCGATCGTCAACAAACGGGCGATGTCCCTGCGGACGATGGCGATGCGGCTGACGTTGTCGAGCCGCCCCGTCGCCAGCTGGAAGCGCAGGTTGAAAAGCTCCTTGCGCGTGTCAACGAGCCGCTGGGCCCGGTCGAGCTCGGAGAGCGAACGAAGATCGGCCGGTTTTGTCATTTCGCGCCTCCCCCGGCTTCGGCGAGCACGCCGGGACGGACGACGACCTCGGCCTTGATCGGCAGCTTCTGGATCGCGCGCTCCAGCGCCTGACGGGCGAGCTGTTCGTCGACTCCCGCGATTTCGAACATGATCCTCCCGGGTCGCACGACGGCGACCCAGTGCTCCGGATTGCCCTTGCCCGATCCCATGCGCGTCTCGGCCGGCTTCTGGGTGACCGGCTTGTCCGGGAAGATGCGGATCCAGACCTTGCCGCCCCGGCGCACGTGACGCGTCATCGCGATACGTGCCGCCTCGATCTGACGCGCCGTGATCCAACCCGGCTCGAGAGCCTTGATCCCGTAGTCACCAAAGTCGATCGTCTGGGCACCCTTGGCCAGTCCGGAGCGACGACCGCGGTGCTGCTTACGGTGCTTCACCTTCTTGGGCATCAGCATCGTCAGTCGTTCTCCTTGCGGAAGTGCGGTGCCTCGTGGTGCTCGTCACGCGTCCGCCGTTCGATCTCCTCTTCCTCGGCGAGGAGCTTCTCGAGCGCGTCGTCGGCAGGAGGAGGGGGAGGAGCGGTCGGCTCGGCCGCCGGCTCGGCCGGGGCCTCTTCGTGCTCGGCCGCCGGCGCCGCCGGCACCGGCACCTCCTCCGGGGGCACGCCCGGCTCACCAAGCTCCGGCCGACGGCGACCGCCGCCGGCCGACACGATCCGGCGCGGACGGGCCTGGCCCGACGTCTCGCCAACGGCCATGGCCGCCTCGCGGGAGATCTTGTCCTCGGGGGCGGCCCGGTACGGGAGGATGTCTCCCTTGTAGATCCAGACCTTCACGCCGACGCGTCCGGTCGAGGTGCGCGCCTCGCGGAAACCGAAGTCGATATCGGCGCGCAACGTGTGCAACGGCACGCGGCCCTCGCGGTAGGACTCCTTGCGTGACATCTCCGAACCGCCGAGACGGCCCGAGCACTGGACGCGCACCCCTTGGCCCCCGGCCTTCTGCACGGTCTGGATCGCCCGCTTCATCGCCCGCCGGAAGCTGATGCGCCGGGTGAGCTGGTCGGCGATCCCCTGGGCGATGAGGGCGGCGTCGAGCTCAGGCTGCTTGATCTCCTGGATGTTCAGCTGCACGTTGGCGTTCTTCGTCATCCTCCCGAGGTGGCGGCGGAGCCGATCGGCTTCGGCACCACGCCGGCCGATGACGATTCCCGGGCGGGCGGTGTGCACGTCAACCCGCAGGCGGTCCCGCGTGCGCTCGATCTCGATCCGGCTGACCGCAGCCGACTCGAGCTGGGTCATCAGGTAATCGCGGATCTTCCAGTCCTCGACGACGGCGTTCTGGTAACCGCGGTCCTCGAACCAACGCGACTTCCAGTCGGTCGTGATGCCGAGGCGGAAGCCGTAGGGGTTGACCTTCTGGCCCATCAGCTCTCGTCCTTCCCGGACCGCCGGCGCGTAGTCTTTTTCCCGATCCTCGCGATCACCCGCGCCGTCTTTCTCGGTGCCACGGCCTTCTTCGCCGGGGCGGCCTTCACCGCCACCTTCTTCGCCGGGGCGGCTTTCACCGCCGCCTTCTTCGCCGGGGCGGCCTTCGCCGGGGCCTTCTTCGCCGGGACCTTCTTCGCCGGGGCGGCCTTGGCCGGGGCCTTGGCCGGAGACTTGGCCGCCTTCTTCGCCGGAGCGGCCTTGCGCGGCCTCGAGGCGCGATCCTCCTCCGCCGCCGACTCTTCGACGCCTTCTTCGGCGACCGTCGCGCCCTCCTCCGCCGCCTCGACCGCCTCGACCGCCCGAGCACGTCGCCGCGCCCCCGCGACGCGGCGGGCACGGCGGTCGGCATTCTGTAGCGCAGAACGCGCCTTCAGGCGAGCGATCTGGGCCTCGGGCATGCGGGAGAGGATGATCGTGATGTGGCACGTGCGTTTGAGGATCCGCGAGCTGCGGCCGCGCGCCCGAGGCCGGAAGCGTTTGAGCGTCGGGCCCTCATCGGCGAAGCACGACGCGATGTAGAGCTCCTCGGGAAACTGACCGTCGTTGTGCTCGGCGTTCGACGCCGCCGAACGCAATAGCTTCGCGACGACAGGTGCCGCGGCACGATCGGTGTGGTCGAGCAGCTCGACGGCCCGCGTGTAGTCGAGCCCGCGCACGAGGTCGAGCACCTCACGCGCCTTGTAGCCCGACATCCGGCAGTGCCGGAGCACGGCGCGCGTCCCGGGACGTTCGTTCGTCTTGACGGTCATCGTCAGCGCCTCGCCTGGCGTTCTTGACCGGCGTGGAAGCGGAAGGTCCGGGTCGGGGCGAACTCGCCGAGCTTGTGACCCACCATCGCCTCGGTGATGTAGACGGGGATGTGCCGGCGGCCGTCGTGGACGCCGATCGTGTGGCCGACCATGTCCGGGATGATCGTCGAACGGCGGGACCAGGTCTTCACGACGCGCTTCTCGTTCTTCGCGTTCAGTTCGTCGATCTTCTTCAGCAAGTGGTCATCGACGAACGGTCCCTTTTTCAGGCTGCGGGGCATGCGATCCTCGTTCGGCTCGTCATCGGCGCGCACCGCGACCGCGTCGGCGGCGCACGATGAGCTGATCGGACGTCTTGTGACGGGCGCGGGTCCGGCCCTCTGGCTTGCCCCACGGCGAGACCGGATGGCGTCCGCCGGAGGCTTTGCCCTCGCCGCCGCCAAGCGGGTGGTCGACGGGGTTCATCGCCACGCCTCGCGACTGCGGCCGGACGCCACGCCAACGGTTGCGACCCGCCTTGCCGATCGAGATGAGCTCGGCCTCGGCGTTGCCGACCTCGCCGATCGTCGCCCGACAGTCGATCGGGACCCGGCGCATCTCGGTCGAAGGCAGCCGCAGCGTCGCGAGCGACCCCTCCTTGGCTACGAGCTGCACGCTCATCCCGGCGCCACGCGCGAGCTTGCCGCCGCCGCCCGGTCGCAGTTCGACGTTGTGCAGCACCGAACCGACCGGGATGTAGCGCAACGGGAGGGCGTTACCGGGGCGGATCTCCGCACCATGGCCGGACTGCAGCACGTCACCCACCGCGACGCGCTGGGGAGCGAGAATGTAACGCTTCTCGCCGTCGGCGTAGTGGAGCAGCGCGATGCGGGCATTGCGGTTCGGGTCGTACTCGATTGCCGCGACCCGGGCCGGAACCCCGTCCTTCTCGCGCCAGAAGTCGATGATGCGGTACTGGCGCTTGTGCCCACCACCGCGGTGGCGGGAGGTCTTGCGTCCATAGCTGTTGCGCCCGCCGGAGGACGGGCTCGGCTCGACGAGCGTCCGCTCGGGTCGGACCCTCGTGATCTCCGAGAAGTCCGAGACCGACTGGAACCGCCGTCCGGCGCTCGTCGGCTTGCGCTTGCGCACTGCCATGGCCAGTCCCTCAGCTCTCGAACAGCTCGATGCGGTCGTCGCCGGCGAGGCGGACGATCGCCCGCTTCGTGTCCGGCCGCCGACCGAAATTCCAGACCCGACGATTCCTCTTGCGCTTGCCCTTGCGATTGAGGGTGTTGACGCTGGCGACATGGACGGCGAACGTCTCCTCCACGGCGTCGCGGATCTCCTCTTTGCTCGCCCGGGGATCGACGACGAAGACGTAGGCGCCCTTCTCCATGAGGCCATAGGACTTCTCAGAGATGACGGGGCGCAGGAGCACCGTCCGGTTGCCGCTCATCGCCCACCCCGACCCGGCGTCGCCGGACGCTGGCGCGCCGACGCGGCCTTCGCCACGGCCTTCTTCGCCACGGCCTTCTTCGCCACGGCCTTTGTCGCCACGGGCTTTGTCGCCACGCGCTTTGTCGCCACGCGCTTCGTCGGCGCCGTCGCCGCGCTGGCCGCTGCCGGCGCGCTCTGGGCGGCGGTCGTCGTGCCGGGAAGTGATTCGTCCGTGAAGACGACGACGTCGGCCGCGAGCAGGTCATACGGCGTCACCATCTCGCGGGGCACGGTCCGGACCGCAGGGAGGTTGCGGAACGACCGCTCGACGACGTCTTCGCCGCCTGTGACGACGAGGATGCGGCCCGAGCAGCCGAGCGCCTCGAGACTCGCGACGGCGGCCTTCGTGCGCGGCACCTCCATCGACCAGCGGTCGATGAGCCGCAACGCTCCGTCCCGTGCCCGTTCGGAAAGCGCGCAACGGTAAGCCTGCTGAATCATCTTGCGCGGCGTGCGTTGCGCGTAGTCACGCGGCTTCGGGCCGTGGGCGACGCCACCGCCGGCGTAGTGCGGCGCACGGATCGATCCCTGCCGGGCGGACCCCGTGCCCTTCTGGCGGTAGGGCTTCGCCGACCCGCCGCGCACCTCGGCGCGCGTCAGCGTCGCCTGCGTCCCGCGCCGGCGCGCCGCGAGCTGGGCGGTGACGACCTGGTGGACAAGGGCGGTGTTCGCCGCGACACCAAAGAACTGCGGGTCGAGCGAGACGGCACCGAGCACGACGCCGGCGTCGGTCGTGCGGTTGATCGTCACCGCCGGGCCGAGCACGGCGGCGCGCGAGGCCCGTTTGGCGACCACGTCGACGCTCACTTCGCCCCGCCCTTCACGGCCCGGCGGATGACGACGAGACCGCCGCGGGGACCGGGCACGGCCCCTTTCACCAGCACGATCTCCCGCTCGACGTCGGCCTCGACGACCTCGAGGTTGAGCGTCGTCACACGTTCGTGGCCGAGGCGCCCCGCCATCCTCGTGCCCTTGAAGACGCGGGCCGGAGTGGCGCAGGCACCGATGGAACCGGGAGCGCGGTGCTTCTTGTGGTTGCCGTGCGAGCCGCCCTGTCCCGAGAAGTTGTGCCGCTTCATCACCCCGGCGAAGCCCTTGCCCTTCGAGATCGCCGTGACGTCGACCTTCTCACCGACAGAGAGGATCCCGACGTCGATCTGCTGGCCGACGGCGTAGCCATCGGTGTCGTCGACCCGCAGCTCGACGAGGCGCCGCCCGGCGTCGACGGCGGCCTTGGCGAAATGCCCCGCCTCCGGCTTGCTGAGCGAGCTCGCCCGCCGGAAGCCGTAGGTGACCTGCAGGGCGGAGTAGCCCTCGCGTTCCGGCGTCTTCACCTGCACGACGCGCAGGGGCGCGACCTTCACGACGGTGACGGGGACCGCCCGGTTCTCAGCGTCGAAGATCTGGGTCATCCCGACCTTCTCGCCGACGACCGCTTTCAGTGTCATCGTCGTCCCACTTCTCCGTACCGGGCCGGTGTCCCGGCCCTTTGCGGCCCGGCGGCGCGGCGACACCGCCGACGCCGGGTTCGACGGGATGGATCCCGCCACCCCTTCTCACGCGGGCGCTCCGCTCGACAAGCGAGCGGAGCGCAAGTCGTTTGGCCAAGCGGTCCCCCGACGCTAACGACAGGGCACGCCCGGACTTCGTCCTCGCAGCCCGCCGGGATGCGTCCCGACGGGACGAATGACTATATCACCAGCTCGCGGCTAGGCCTGCTGGATCTTGATCTCGATATCGACGCCGGCGGGCAGATCGAGCCGCTGCAGGGAGTCGACCGTCTTCGGGCCGTGCTCGACGATGTCGACGAGCCGTTTGTGGATGCGCATCTCGAAGTGCTCGCGGCTGTCCTTGTGCTTGTGCGGCGAGCGCACGACGGTGTAGCGGTGCCGCTCGGTCGGCAACGGGATCGGGCCGCGCACCTTCGCCTGGGTGCGCAGCACCGTCTCGACGATCTTCTTCGTCGACTGGTCGACGACCTCGTGGTCGTAGGCCTTGAGCCGGATCCTGATCCGCTGCGCCACGTACCGCCTACTTGATGATCTTCGTGACGCGACCCGAGGCCACGGTCCGGCCGCCCTCGCGGATCGCGAAGCGCAGCCCCTCGTCCATGGCGATCGGCTTCTGCAGCTCGACCGTCATCGTCGTGTTATCGCCCGGCATCACCATCTCGGTCCCTTCGGGGAGCGTGATCGAACCGGTGACGTCGGTCGTGCGGAAGTAGAACTGCGGCCGGTAGTTCGTGAAGAACGGCTTGTGCCGTCCGCCCTCGGCCTTCGTCAGCACGTAAACGTTCGCCTCGAAGGTCGTGTGCGGCGTGATCGATCCGGGCTTGCAGACGACCTGTCCGCGCTCGACCGCTTTCTTGTCGATGCCGCGCAGCAGCAGGCCGACGTTGTCGCCCGCCTGACCCGAGTCGAGGATCTTGCGGAACATCTCGACCCCGGTGACGACGGTCTTCTGGGTCGGGCGCAGCCCGACGATCTCGACCGTCTCGCCGACCTTGATCTCCCCCTGTTCGATGCGGCCGGTGACGACGGTGCCCCGGCCGGTGATCGTCATCACGTCTTCCACCGAGAGGAGGAAGGGCTTGGAACGGTCACGCACGGGCTCGGGGATGTAGTCGTCGACCGCCGCCAGGAGCTTCAAGACGTCCTGCGCCGCGGCCTCGTCACCCTCGAGCGCCTTCTGCGCGCTCATGCGGATGATCGGGACCTCGTCCCCGGGGAACTCGTACTCGTTGAGCAGGTCGCGCACCTCGACCTCGATGAGCTCGAGGAGCTCCTCGTCGTCGACCATGTCGACCTTGTTGAGGGCAACGACGATCGACGGCACGCCGACCTGCCGGGCGAGCAGCACGTGCTCACGGGTCTGGGGCATCGGCCCGTCGTCCGCCGCGACGACAAGGATCGCCCCGTCGATCTGCGCCGCACCGGTGATCATGTTCTTGATGTAGTCGGCGTGGCCGGGCATGTCGACGTGCGCGTAGTGGCGCTTGTCCGTCTCGTACTCGACGTGGGCGATCTGGATCGTGATGCCGCGCGCCTTCTCCTCCGGCGCGGCGTCGATCTTCTCGAACGCGATGTACTGCACGTTCGGGTTGCTCTCGTGGAGGATCTTCGTGATCGCCGCGGTCAGCGTTGTCTTCCCGTGGTCGATGTGGCCCATCGTCCCGACGTTGATATGGGGCTTCGTCCGTTCGAACTTCTGCTTCGCCATTGGTGCCGACAGCTCCGTCTCTCTGGGCAGCGCCCCTCGGCCCTGCCGTTACCTGACTGCGGTGAACCCGCCGGGCTCGTCCACCCGCCTGCTCCCCAGCCCGAGGATCCGACCGGTCCCCGGCTGACCGGCAGCCGACCGAGGATGGTCCTGGAGGCTTCGGGCCTTCACTCCCCCGTCGCCCGGGCGACGATCTCCCGGGCGATCGACTCGGGAACTTCCTGATAGGAGTTGAACTGCATCGTGAACGTCGCGCGTCCCTGGGTGCGGGAACGCAGGTCGGTAGCGTAGCCGAACATGTCCGACAATGGAACCTGCGCCCGGATCACCTGACTGGCCCCGCGGCTCTCCATCCCCTCGACATGGCCGCGGCGGGACGCGAGGTCGCCGATCACCTCGCCCATGTGCTCTTCCGGTGTGACGATCTCGACCTGCATCACCGGCTCGAGAAGCACCGTGTGCGCCTTGCGCGCCGCCTTCTTCCAGGCGAGCGAGCCGGCGATCTTGAACGCCATCTCGGACGAGTCGACCTCGTGGTACGAACCGTACGTCAGGGTGACGCGCTGGTCGACGGCCGGGAAGCCGGCGAGCACGCCGGACTCCATCGCCTCCCGGATCCCGTGGTCGACGGCGGGGATGTACTCCTTGGGGATGACCCCACCGCTGATCTTGTCGACGAATTCGTAGCCGCCCCCGGGACCCGTCGGCTCGAGGTCGATGACGACATGGGCGTACTGGCCGTGCCCACCGGTCTGGCGCACGTAGCGCTCCTCGACCTTGCGCACCGGTTCGCGCACGGTCTCGCGGTAGGCGACCTGGGGCTTGCCGACGTGGGCGTCGACGTTGAACTCCCGCAGCATCCGGTCGACGAGCACCTCGAGGTGCAACTCGCCCATGCCGGAGATCACCGTCTGGCCCGTCTCCTCGTCGGTGCGGACGCGGAACGTCGGGTCCTCCTCGCTCAGCATGAAGAGGGCCTTGCCGAGCTTGTCCTGGTCGGACTTCGTCTTCGGCTCGACGGCGACGTGGACGACCGGCTCGGGGAACGTCAGCGTCTCGAGGACGATCGGATGCGTCGGGTCGCAGAGCGTGTCGCCGGTCGTCGTCGTCTTCAGCCCGACGACGGCAACGATGTCGCCGGCGTAGATGCAGTCCCGGTCCTCGCGGTGGTTGGCGTGCATCTCGAGGATCCGCCCGACGCGCTCGCGCTTGTCTTTCGTCGAGTTGAGCACCGCCGAGCCCTTGGCAAGCGTGCCCGAGTAGACGCGGAGGTAGGTGAGCTTGCCGACAAACGGGTCGGCCTGGATCTTGAAGGCGAGCGCCGCGAACTTCTCGTCGTCCGCCGCGACCCGCTCGAGGATCTCATCGCCCCGCAGGCTGTGCCCGATCGTCGACGGCACGTCGAGCGGGCTCGGCAGGTAGTCGACGACGGCGTCGAGCAGTTGCTGGACGCCTTTGTTCTTGAAGGCCGCGCCGCAGAGCACCGGCACGACGTGCCCGGAGATCGTGCCGACGCGCAACGCCCGGCGCAAGTCGTCCGCCGTGATCTCGAGGTCGTGGACGTACTTCGCCATCACCGTGTCGTCGTAGTGCGAGGTCACCTCGACGAGGTCGTGGCGGGCCGCCTCGGCGCCGGCGCGCAGCGCCTCGGGGATCTCCTCGACGCTCCACTCCTCGCCGTAACCGGTGTTGTCCCAGACGAGCGCCCGCCGGTCGATGACGTCGACGACCCCGCGGAAACGCGCCTCGCTGCCGAGCGGCAGCTCGGTGATCGCGGGGATCGAGTCGAGGCGGTCCCGGATCATCTCGACGGTGCGCGCGAAGTTCGCGCCCACCCGGTCCATCTTGTTCACGAAGCAGATGCGCGGGACGTTGTACTTGTCCGCCTGCCGCCAGACCGTCTCGGTCTGCGGCTCGACCCCGGCGACGGCGTCGAAAACGGCGACGGCCCCATCGAGGACGCGCAGCGATCGCTCCACCTCGACGGTGAAGTCGACGTGTCCCGGCGTGTCGATGATGTTGATCGCGCAGTCCCGCCAGTGGGCCGTCGTCGCGGCCGACGTGATCGTGATGCCGCGCTCTTGCTCCTGGTCCATCCAGTCCATCGTCGCCGCGCCGTCGTGGACCTCGCCGATCTTGTAGTTGCGACCCGTGTAGTAGAGGATCCGCTCGGTCGTCGTCGTCTTGCCCGCGTCGATGTGCGCCATGATCCCGATGTTGCGGACCTTGGCGAGGGGCGTCGTGCGGGGTTCGGGCTTTGCCATCGATTCGTCTTCTATCGTGCCGCGTACTCCCTACAGGTTACGGGGCGCGGCCGGTCGATCGGTGCGAATGGGGGCTCCGGACGAGGCCGGGGCCGGACTACCAGCGGTAGTGGGCGAAGGCGCGGTTCGATTCCGCCATCTTGTGGATGTCCTCACGGCGCTTCACCGCGGCCCCGAGTCCGTTGGCGGCGTCGAGGATCTCGTTGGCGAGTTTCAGTGCCATCGTCCGTTCCCGGCGCTCGCTGGCGTAGCTGACGATCCAGCGGATCGACAGCGTCGTCGCCCGCCGCGGGCGCACCTCGACGGGAACCTGGTACGTCGTGCCACCGACCCGGCGGGAGCGAACCTCGAGCTCGGGACGGGTGTTGTCGAGGGCGCGCTTCAGCGTCGAGAGCGCGTCGCCCGCCGTCCGCTCGCCGACGACGGTGAGGGCGTCGTAGACGATGCGCTGCGCGAGGCTCCGCTTGCCCCGCGAGAGCACCTGGTTGGTGAGCTGCGTGACGAGCACGGACCGGTAGACCGGGTCCGGCTGGAGCTCGCGACGCGCCGCCGGCCCACTGCGGGGCATCAGGCCTCTCTCTTCGCGCCGTAGCGGCTGCGGGCCTGGGCCCGGTCGTGCACGCCCGAGGTGTCGAGCGTGCCGCGCACGATCTTGTAGCGCACGCCCGGCAGGTCCTTCACCCGGCCGCCGCGCACGAGCACGATCGAGTGCTCCTGGAGGTTGTGGCCGACGCCGGGGATGTACGCCGTCACCTCGACCCCGGTCGTCAGCCGCACCCGGGCGACCTTGCGCAACGCCGAGTTCGGCTTCTTCGGGGTCGTCGTGTAGACCCGCGTGCAGACGCCACGCCGCTGGGGCGCGCCCCTGAGGGCGGGCGTCTTGGTCTTCGACCGCTTCGACTCCCGTCCGCTCCTCACGAGCTGGGCGATGGTGGGCACGCGCTTCTCCTCGACTGTTTCGCAGGTGAACCGTCCGCTCGGCGCGAGCGCCCAGTTCAGACGGCACGGGAATACTAGATGCCCAGCTCGCGCCGCGCAACGGACCGCCGGGCGCCAACCGGCAGAGCGAGGCGTGGCGGCGGGCGTCGTCGGCTAGATCGTCGCCTCTCCCAGGTCCGGGCGCTCGTCGGGCGCGGCAGGCACGTCGAGGGCCGAAGTCGCTTCGCCGTCGGCGGGTTCCTCGTCGCCGCGGTAGTAGGTGAGCGCCTCGTCGACGGCCTGCTCCTCGGAGCCGTAGCCGCCGAAGGGCGCGCCCTCGATGTTGCGCAGCCATTCGGCGAGTTCCTCGGGGCCCGGCTCGGCGAGGTCCGAGGACCAGAACGACATCCGCTGGGCGTCGGGGGTCTCGACGACGACATTCCGGTAGCGCTCCATGCCGCTGCCGGCGGGGATCAGCTTGCCGATGATGATGTTCTCTTTCAGCCCGAAGAGGTGGTCGGACCGCCCCTCGATCGCCGCCTCGGTGAGCACCCGCGTCGTCTCCTGGAACGACGCCGCCGAGAGCCACGAGTCCGTGGCGAGCGACGCCTTCGTGATCCCCATCAGCTCGGGACGACCCTCGGCGGGCCGCTTGGCGTCCTGCACGAGCTCCCGGTTGACGTGGGCGTAGCGCTGGCTATCGACGCGCTCGCCGGGCAGGAACGACGAGTCGCCGGCCTCGGCGACGAGCACGCGGCGGAGCATCTGGCGGACGATCAGCTCGATGTGCTTGTCGTGGATCGAGACGCCCTGGTCCCGGTAGACCTTCTGCACCTCCTCGACGAGGTACTGCTGGGTCTCGCGGATCCCCTTGATCTCCAACAGCTCCTTCGGGTCCTTCGGTCCCTCGATGAGCGCCTCGCCGGCCTGGACCTCCTGACCCTCGGCGACTTCGAGGTGGGCGCGGGCGGAGACGGTGTAGACCTCCTCGTCGCCGCGCTCCCCGACGACGGTCACCTTGCGGTCGGACTCCTCCTCCTCGATGCGGACGACGCCCGAGGCGCGGGCGAGGACGGCGGCGCCCTTCGGCGTGCGCGCCTCGAACAGCTCGACGACGCGGGGCAGCCCGTGGGTGATGTCCTCGCCGACGACACCGCCGGTGTGGAAGGTCCGCATCGTCAGCTGCGTGCCGGGCTCGCCGATCGACTGCGCGGCGATGACGCCGACCGCCTCGCCGAGCTCGATCATCCGCCCGGTCGCCAGCGACTGCCCGTAGCAGGCGGTGCAGACGCCCTGGGGCGACTCACAGGTGAGCACGGAGCGGACGCGGATCCGCTCGACCGTCGGGTCGGCGGCGAGCCGCGCGACCTCGGCGTCGCCGAGCACGGTGCCCGTGGCGTACTCGCTCCCGTCGGCGAGCCGCACGGGCTCGGCGAGCACGCGTCCGTAAGCGCGCGTCTCGAGATAGGCGCGGGTTCCCGCGGCGTCGGCGACGACGCCTTCAATCCAGATCCCCCGCGCCGTCCCGCAGTCGACCTCGCGCACGATGAGCTCCTGCGCCACGTCGACGAGCCGACGGGTGAGATAGCCCGAGTCCGCCGTGCGCAGCGCGGTGTCCGCCAGTCCCTTGCGGGCGCCGTGGGTCGAGATGAAGTACTCGAGGACGCTGAGCCCCTCCCGGAACGACGAGACGATCGGGCGCGGGATCATCTCGCCGCGCGGGTTGGAGACGAGCCCTTTCATGCCGGCGATCTGCCGAACCTGCTGCGGGTTCCCTCGGGCCCCGGAGTCGACCATCATGTCGAGCGGGTTGAAAGCGATCGTCGCCAGGGTCTTCTCCATCGCCCGACCGACCTCGCTGTTCGCCGACGTCCAGATCTCGATCTCCTTCTGGCGCCGCTCGTCGTCGGTGATGATGCCACGCTTGAACTGCGACTCGGCCTTCTCGGCCTCCTTCTCGTAGCGGTCGAGGATCGTCTCTTTGTCCGGCGGCGTCTTCACGTCGTCGATCGAGATCGTCAGACCCGAACGGGTGGCGAAGGAGAATCCGAGCTCCTTCACGCGGTCGAGGCTCTCGGCGACGGTCGCCTTCGGGTAGTGCGAGGCGAGCCGCTCGACGATCGAGCCGATCGAGGTGGCGCGCTTGCCGACGACGTCGTTCACGTAGCCGAAGTCCGCCGGCAGGGCGGCGTTGAAAAAGAGCCTCCCGGGGGTCGTCTCGATCTCCGCCGGTTCCTCGTTGCCCGCCTCCTCGCCGTGGCGCAGGCCCCAGTAGGCGAACGGATACCCCTCCTCGGCCCGGCGCAGGCGGATGCGGGCGTGGAGCGCGACGTCGCCACGCTCGTAGGCCGCCTCGACCTCGTGCAAGCGGCGGAAGACGAGGCCCTCACCCTTGGCGCCGTCGACCATCAGCGTCAGGTAGTAGACGCCAAACACCATGTCCTGGGTCGGCACCGTCGTCGGGCGACCCGTCGCCGGCGACAAGATGTTGTTCGCCGAGAGCATGAGGATGCGCGCCTCGGCCTGGGCCTCCGCCGAGAGCGGCAGGTGCACCGCCATCTGGTCGCCGTCGAAATCGGCGTTGAAGGCCGTGCAGACGAGCGGGTGGATCTGGATCGCCTTGCCCTCGATGAGGACGGGCTCGAAGGCCTGGATCCCGAGCCGGTGCAGCGTCGGCGCCCGGTTGAGGAGCACCGGGTGTTCCTTGATCACCTCGTCGAGCACGTCCCAGACCTGGGCGCGGCGGCGCTCGACCATCCGCTTGGCGGACTTGATGTTCGGCGCGATCTCGATGTCGACGAGCCGTTTCATGACGAACGGCTTGAACAGCTCCAGCGCCATCTGCTTCGGGAGCCCGCATTGGTGGAGCTTCAGCGTCGGGCCGACGACGATCACCGAACGGCCCGAGTAGTCGACGCGCTTGCCGAGCAGGTTCTGGCGGAACCGCCCCTGCTTGCCCTTCAACATGTCCGAGAGGCTCTTTAAGGGCCGGTTCCCCGGACCGGTCACCGGACGTCCCCGGCGGCCGTTGTCGAAAAGCGCGTCGACGGCCTCCTGGAGCATGCGCTTCTCGTTGTTGATGATGATCTCCGGCGCGCCGAGGTCCAACAGGCGCTTCAGCCGGTTGTTGCGGTTGATGACGCGCCGGTAGAGGTCGTTGAGGTCCGAGGTCGCGAACCGACCGCCGTCGAGCTGGACCATCGGGCGCAAATCCGGCGGGATGACCGGGATCGCCTGGAGGATCATCGCCCGCGGGTCGTTGGCGCGCCGGCCGTCGGCGTCGCGGCGGTTGAACGCCGAGACGATCTTCAGCCGCTTGATCGCCTTCTGCTTGCGCTGGGCCGAGAGCGGACGCCGACCGTCGGTCGGGTCGATCGCCTCGCGCAGCTTGATCTCCTCCTCGTCGAGGTCGATGCGGCTGATGAGCTGCGCGATCGTCTCGGCGCCCATGCCGCCCTCGAAGTAGTCGCCGTAGCGCGCCTGCAGCTGGCGCCAGACGAGCTCGTCCTCGATGATCTTGCGGGCGTGCAGGTCGCGCAGCTCGTCGAGGGCGCGCCGCGCCATGACGATCTCGGCGGTCGCCCGGTCGCGGATGCCGGTGACCTCCTTCTCGACGGCGCGTTGCCGGGCGCGGATCTCGGACTCCTTGGCACCCTCGGCTTCGAGGGTGGCGAGCTCGGTCTCCGCCGCGGCGAGGCGGCGCTCCACCTCGAGGTCGCGGTCGCGCTCGATCTCACCGATCTCGACCGTCAGCTCGGCCTCGAGGTTCGGCAATTCGACATGACGCTTCTCCTCGTCGACGTGGGTGACGAGGTAGGCCGCGAAGTAGATGACCTTCTCGAGCTGCTTCGCTTTCAGCTCCTCGCGGGCCTCGGTCCCCATGAGCAGGTAGGCGAGCCACGACCGGGTCCCGCGCAGATACCAGATGTGGACGACCGGCGCGGCGAGCTCGATGTGGCCCATCCGCTCGCGGCGGACCTTCGAGCGCGTCACCTCGACGCCACAGCGCTCGCAGATGATCCCCTTGAACCGCACCCGCTTGTACTTGCCGCAGTAGCACTCCCAGTCCTTGGTCGGGCCGAAGATGCGTTCGCAGAAAAGCCCGTCCTTCTCCGGACGCAACGTCCGGTAGTTGATCGTCTCGGGCTTTTTCACCTCGCCTTTCGACCACGTCCGGATGTCTTCCGCCGTCGCCAGGCCGATGCGCAGCTGGTCGAAATCGTTGACGTCGATCACCTAGAAGCTCCTCTCGGCGGCACGACGCGCATCCTCTTCGTCCGAGCCGCGCTCGGGCCGACTGATGTCGATCCCCAACTCCTCGGCGGCGCGGTAGACGTCCTCGTCGAGCTCCCGCATCTCGATCTCCTCGCCGGAGGCAGCGAGCACCTCGACGTCGAGGCAGAGCGACTGCATCTCCTTGATGAGGACCTTGAAGCTCTCGGGGATGCCGGGCTCGGGGATGTTCTCGCCCTTGACGATGGCCTCGTAGACCTTCACGCGTCCCAGCACGTCGTCGGACTTGATCGTCAGCAGCTCCTGGAGGGCGTAGGCCGCGCCGTAGGCCTCGAGGGCCCAGACCTCCATCTCGCCGAAGCGCTGTCCCCCGAACTGCGCCTTCCCGCCGAGCGGCTGCTGGGTGATCATCGAGTACGGGCCCGTCGAGCGGGCGTGGATCTTGTCGTCGACGAGGTGCGCGAGCTTGAGGATGTACATATAGCCGACGCTGATCGGGTTGTCGTAGGGCTCACCGGTCCGGCCGTTGTAGAGCGTCACCTTGCCGTCGGGCTGGATGAGGCGCGCCGAACCGTCGGCAGCGTCGTTGTGCAGGTGCTCGAAGATCGACTTGATCGTCGGGTGCCGACCGGCTTCGGATTTCTCGTCCCAGTGCGCCCCGTCGAAGACCGGTGTCGAGATCCACACCGCCGGCTCCGTCTTCGGGCGCGTCTTCGCCTCGTTGCCCCGAGCCGGCGACGTCGCCGTGCCGCTCCCCACCGACCAGCCCCAGCGCGCCGCGTAGCCGAGGTGCGCCTCGAGGACCTGGCCGACGTTCATCCGTGACGGCACGCCGAGCGGGTTCAAGATGATGTCGACCGGGGTCCCGTCCTCGGCGTACGGCATGTCCTCGATCGGCAGGATCTTCGAGACGACTCCCTTGTTCCCGTGTCGTCCGGCGAGCTTGTCGCCCTCCGTGATCTTGCGTTTCTGCGCGACGTAGACGCGCACGAGCTGGTTCACGCCGGGCGGCAGCTCGTGGGAGTCGTCGCGGGAGAAGACGCGGACGTCGATCACCTTGCCGGACTCGCCGTGCGGCACCTTGAGGCTCGTGTCCCGGACGTCGCGGGCCTTCTCACCGAAGATCGCCCGCAGCAACCGCTCCTCGGGCGTGAGCTCCGTCTCGCCCTTCGGGGTCACCTTGCCGACGAGCACGTCGCCGGGGCCGACCTCCGCCCCGATGCGGATGATCCCGCGCTCGTCGAGATCGGCGAGGATCTCTTCGGAAAGGTTCGGGATGTCCCGCGTGATCTCCTCCGGGCCGAGCTTCGTGTCGCGGGCATCGACCTCGTGCTCCTCGATGTGGATCGAGGTGAGCACGTCGTCGCGCACGGCGCGCTCGGAGAGGATGATCGCGTCCTCGTAGTTGTATCCCTCCCACGGCATGAAGGCGACGAGCAGGTTCTTGCCGAGGGCGAGCTCGCCGTTGTGCGTCGAGGGGCCGTCGGCGATGACGTCGCCCACTGCCACCTCGTCACCCTCGTCGACGAGCACCTTCTGGTTGATGCAGGTGTTCTGGTTCGAGCGGCGGAACTTGGCGAGCGGATACGTCTTTCTGCCGAGCTCGACGCCGAAACGGTCCTTCTCGCCGGGCTTGTACTCGACGACGACCTGGTTGCCCGAGATCTCGGCGACGCGCCCGGCACCGGCGGCCATGATCACTTCGCCGGCGTCCTGGGCGGCACGGGCCTCGACGCCCGTCCCGATGAACGGTGCCTCCGCGACGAGCAGCGGCACCGCCTGCTTCTGCATGTTCGCGCCCATCAGCGCCCGGTTGGCGTCGTCGTGCTCGACGAAAGGGATGAGCGCCGTCGAGACCGAGACGATCTGCTTCGGCGAGACGTCCATCAGGTCGACCTCGTCCGGTGGGACGTAGTCGACCTCGCTCGTCGTGCCGTACGACGTCGTCGTGGCGCCGACGCGTACCCCGGCGCCCTGCGGGCCGCGCCGGACGAGCACGCGCTCGCCGGTGAACCGGCCGTTGCGGTCGAGCGTCGCCGAGGCCTGGGCGATGACGTACTCCTCTTCCTCGTCGGCGGCGAGGTAGACGATCTCTTCGGTGACCCGGCCCTTCACGACCTTGCGGTACGGGGTCTCGATGAAACCGTGCTCGTTGACCCGGGCGTACGTCGCCAGGTGGCCGATGAGACCGATGTTCGGCCCCTCCGGGGTCTCGATCGGGCACATCCGCCCGTAGTGGGAGGTGTGGACGTCGCGCACCTCGAAACCGGCGCGCTCCCGGGACAGCCCGCCCGGCCCGAGAGCCGAGAGGCGCCGCTTGTGGGCGAGTCCCGACAGCGGGTTGTGCTGGTCCATGAACTGCGACAGCTGGCTCGTCCCGAAGAACTCCTTGATCGCCGCGACGACCGGACGGATGTTGATGAGCGTCTGCGGCGTGATCGCCTCGACGTCCTGGGTCGTCATCCGTTCCCGCACGACGCGCTCCATGCGCGACAGCCCGATGCGGACCTGGTTCTGGATCAGCTCGCCGACGGAGCGGATGCGCCGGTTGGCGAAGTGGTCCTGGTCGTCGAGCCGGTACCCGGGCTCACCGTTGGCGAGGTGCAGCATGTACGTCGAGGCCGCGAGGATCTCGCTGGCGCTGAGCACGCCCTGACCCGGCGCCGGGCGTTCGAGGTCGATCTCGAGAATCTGGGAGATCTTCTCGATCTCCGGCCCGAGCTTGCGGTTGAGCTTGTAGCGGCCGACCCGGGTGAGGTCGTAGCGACGCGAGTTGAAGAAGGCGTTCTCGAAATACGCCCGCGCCGATTCGAGCGACAGCGGCTCACCGGGACGCGCCCGCTTGTAGATCTCGAGCAGCGCGTCGTCACGGGTCGGGATGAGCTCGCGCTCTTTGTCCCACTGGCTGGCGAGGAAGTCGAAGTGGCGGACGAAGCGCTCGAGGAACGACTCGTCCTCGTAGCCGAGGGCGCGCAGCAGGACGAAGAGCGACAGGCGGCGCTTGCGGGCGACGCGGGTGCCCGCCGTCACGTCGCGCCCAGGCTTCGCCTCGACGTCGAACTCGATCCACTCGCCCCGATAGGGGTGGACGGTCCCCGTGACGATCGTCTTCGCGTCACGGCCCGGCTGGAAGATGACGCCCGGCGAGCGGACGAGCTGGCTGACGACAACCCGTTCGGTGCCGTTGATGATGAACGTGCCCTTCGGCGTCATCATCGGGAAGTCGCCCATGAACACCGTCTGCTCTTTGATCTCGCCGGTCGAGGCGTTCATGAACTGCGCCCGGACGAAGATGGGCGCGGCGTAGGTCATGTCCTTCGACTTGCACTCGTCGATGTCGAACTTCGGCTCCGGCCGCAGGTCGATGTCCTCGGGGTCGAAGTCCAGCTTCAGCTGGAGCTGGCCGGTGAAGTCCTCGATCGGGCTGATGTCGGCGAAGGTCTCAGCCAATCCCCGGTGCAGGAACCACTCGAACGAGTCGCGCTGCACGGCGACGAGATCGGGCAGTTTGAGAACTTCGTCGAGGTTCGCGAAAGAAAAACGCTCCGGGGTGCGGAAACGTGACGACAACGGGCTACTCCTCGCGAAAGCAGGTCAAGCTTGGCCACGTTCGGTGTCAGCGCGGAGGGCGCGCGTCACCGAGCGGCTGAATCTGAAGCGCGACAGACGGGCACGACAGGACACAGCATAGGCGCGCGCCAGAAAAAGGACAACAAAGGCGCGCGTGTCCTCGCGGCAGGGTAGGGGACGCGCACGACGGGGTCAAGACGTCCCCACCTGGGACGACCAGCGGCGGCGACGCCGGCCCTCCCACCAGCCACTACTTGAGCTGTACCGTCGCGCCGGCCGCCTCGAGCTGCGCTTTTGCCTTCTCGGCGTCCTCTTTCGAGGCCTTCTCGAGCACCGGCTTCGGCGCCGCGTCGACGAGGTCCTTCGCCTCTTTCAGGCCGAGGTTCGTCAGCGCCCGTACCTCCTTGATGACCTGGATCTTCTTCTCTCCGACGGTCGCGAGGATGACGTCGAACTCGTCCTGCTCCTCGACCTCGGCCTCGCCGCCGCTCCCGGCGCCAGCGGCCGCGGGTGCTGCCGCCACGGCGACCGGCGCCGCCGCGGTGACGCCGAAGCGCTCCTCGAACTCCTTCAGCAGATCGGCAAGCTCGAGGACCGTCATCTTCGAGATCTCGTCGAGGATGCTCTGTTTCGTCGCCATCGTCGTTCCCTTCTCTAATCGATCTCTTCTCCCGACCCGACCGGCGTCAAGCGTCGGTCGGGCCGGACGTCTCTCCCTCGGTCGGCTGCTCGGCGGCACCGGGCTCGACCGGCGCATCCTCGACGGCCCCGGCCGGCATCTCCGGCGGCGTCGCCCCGGCGACCGCCGCCTCGGCGACCGCGACGGCGGCGACCGGCTCGCTCGCCGGCGCCACACCGCCCCGTTGCTCGATGAGTGCCGCCAGGCCATAGGCGAACTTTCTCGGGAGCGCCACCAGCAGGCCGGCGAAACCTTGCAGCGGCGCGGCGAAGGCGCCGGCGATCTGCGCGAGCAGCATGTCGCGTGAGGGCAGGTCGGCGAGCGCCGAGGTCTGGGCCGCGTCGAACAGCCCGCCGCCGACGAGCGCACCCTTGACAATGAGCCTCGGGTTCGTCCGAGCGAAGTCTTTCAGCGCCTTGGCGACCGCCGAGACGTCCCCGCTGACGAAGGCGAGCGCCGTCGGGCCGTCGAGCAGGTCCTCGAGAAAGGTGAGCCCGCTCTCCTGCGCCGCCCGGCGGACGAGGGTGTTCTTGTAGACCTTGTACTCGCCGCCGGCAGCGGTCAGCGCCCGGCGCAGGACCTGGATCTGGGCGACCGACAGGCCCCGGTACTCCGTGACGATCGTCGCCGAGGCGGCACGCAGGCGAGCCCGCACGTCGTCGACGATCGCGACCTTCTCCGGTCGTGCCGGCCGCAGCTCAGTCTCCACGTTCGCTCCCTCGAAAGACCCCTGGCGCGGGGCGCAGCCGAGCGGCGAGACGGGGAAGCGGTGGTGCTGCTGGCCTCGTCAGGCGGGCTAACGCCCATTATGCGTTCGGCGACGCACCGGATGTCTCAGGCATCGGCGGGCTCGCGCCCGCTTCGTCGCCGCACAGGTTACACGGCCCGGCGCGGGCCGCACTACGCCGTCGCGGCGAGATCCTCGTCGGTGATCCGGATCCGGCTCGTGTCGACCGGCACGCCGGGACCCATCGTTGAGGACAGCGTCACCGAGCGCACGTACTTGCCCTTCGCGGTCGCCGGCTTGGCCCGCACGAGCTCGTCGAGCACGGCCCGGACGTTCTCGAGCAGCTGGGTCCGGTCGAACGACGCCTTGCCGACCCGCAGGCTGACGTTCCCGGTGCGGTCGGTCCGGTACTCGACACGGCCGGAGCGGAATTCGGCGACCGCCGCGGCGACGTCGGCCGTCACGGTCCCGGTCTTCGGGTTCGGCATCAATCCCCGCGGCCCGAGCACCCGGCCGAGCCGCCCGACCTGCGACATGAGGTCCGGGGTCGCGATCGCCACCTCGAAGTCGAGAAAACCCTCCTTCTCGACGCGGGCGATGAGATCGTCGGCCCCGACAACATCCGCACCGGCGGCACGCGCCGCGGCGGCGGCGTCACCGGCCGCGAAGACCGCCACCCGGACCTGGCGACCAGTCCCCGCGGGAAGCGTCAGCGAGCCGCGCACGATCTGCTCGGCACGGCGCGGGTCGACGCCGAGGCGCACCGAGAGCTCGATCGTCTCGTCGAACTTCGCCTGCGCCAGGCTCTTCACGAGGTCAACCGCCTCGGCGGGTGAGTAGAGCCGTTCGCGGTCCAGCTTCTTCACTGCGTCGACGTAGCGCTTGCCCTTGTTCGTCATTGCGTCCGTCCTCTTCGTCCTCGGGCGCGTCTGCTCAACGCGACACCGTGATGCCCATCGAGCGCGCCGTGCCCTCGACCTGCCGTTTCGCCGCCTCGAGATCGTTCGCGTTGAGATCGGGGAGCTTGGTCTGCGCGATCGCGGCGAGCTGGGCGTCGGAGATCGTCCCGACCTGCTCCTGGCCGGCCACACCGGTCCCCTTCTCGAGCCCGGCCGCCTCGCGCAACAGCACCGTCGTCGGCGGGGTCTTGAGGATGAAACTGAACGTGCGGTCCTCGTAGATCGTGATCTCGACGGGGATGATCGTGCCCCGCTTCGACTCGGTCGCCGCGTTGTACTGCTTGCAGAACTCCATCGTCTGGACGCCGTGGGGCCCGAGGGCCGTGCCAACGGGGGGCGCGGGTGTCGCCGCCCCCGCGGGGAGCTGGATCTTGATGACGGCGGTGACACGCCTGCGGGCCATGGATGCTTCTTTCCTTCCGCCGCGCCCCTAGAGCTTCGCGACCTGGCTGAATTCCAACTCGACGGGTGTCTCCCGCCCGAAGATGTTGACGAGGACCTTCAGCTTCAGCTGGTCCTCGTTGATCTCCGCCACCTCGCCGGTGAAGTCGGCGAACGGCCCCTCTTTCACGCGCACCGTCTCGCCGACCTCGTGCTCGAGGCGAGGCCGCCGCGCCCGCGGACTCTCGACACCTTCCGCGCGCACCTCGAGGATGCCTTCGACCTCGGCGCGGGAGAGCGGCGTCGGCTTCGTGCCGGGACCAACGAAGCTCGTCACCCCGGGCGTCTGCCGGATCACGGACCAGGAGTCGTCGTCGAGCTCGCACCGACAGAGCAGGTACCCCGGGAAGACCTTGCGCTGGACGGTGACCTTCTTGCCGCCCTTGAACTCCACGACCTCTTCCATGGGGATGACGACCTCGTAGATCCGGTCCTCCATGTTCATCGACGCGATCCGGCTCTCGAGGTTCGACTTCACCTTGTTCTCATAGCCGGCGTAGGTGTGAACGACGAACCACTCGCCAGGTCGGTCGAAAGGACTCGGCGGTCGCGGCGGTTCGAGCTCGACGAGCTCGTCGAGCTCGGCCTCAGACTCGGGCTCCGGCTCGCTCTCGGCATCCTCGGAGACGACCGAAGCCGCCTCCATCCCGGGCACTTCGCCCGGGAGATCCGCTGGCGGCGTCTCGTCGATCTCGCCTGTGCGGTCCGACGTCTCTTCGGCTGGCGACGCGGCAGCGGGTTCCGCCCCGCCGGGAGGCCCGGCCGTGTCGGTCGCCGCGTCGTCGTCGTTTGCGTCGCTCGTCATCACCATCGTCGCTCTTCGTTTGCCCGTCTCATGCACGCTCGGGATTGCTCGCCTCGTTGTAACCGATCATCGGGACCGGGTCCGTACCGCCCTTCCGACTACGACCCGCGCCCGCCGGGTCCTCACCGGTGGAAAAGGAAGAACACACCCCGCGCGAAGACGTAGTTCAACCCGAAAATCAGCAGCGCGAGCAGCACGAGCGTCGTCAGCACGACGGTCGAATACTTCACGACCTCTTCTCGGCGCGGCCAGAGCACCTTCGCCAGCTCGGAGCGGACCTCTTTCAGGTACGTGCCGAGGCGCTGACCGATCCCGGGCCGCTCACGCTCCGGCGCCCGACGCGAGGCCGGCACCGCCGGGGCGCGTCGCGTCGTCGGCGTCCCGTCGGCTCCGAGCTGTCCTTGTCGCTGGAGGAGCCGCCTCGTCTCTCTGTTCACGTCGTCGTCCTCTTGTCCGGCAGGTGAGCAGGGCAGGAGGGACTCGAACCCCCAACCGCCGGTTTTGGAGACCGGTGCTCTGCCAGTTGAGCTACTGCCCTAGGGGTGACGCGCCCGTCTTCGCGGCAAGTCCGCGTCGCTCCGCCTTGGGCCGTACGACGTTAGCACCGGGTCGTCCCCGGACTTCCATCGACGATGGACCCGGCCGCGGGCGGACGAAGCCAAGGAACGCGACCACCCCCACCGCGAAATCGAGCACCGCGCCCGGCGGGACGACCGGCCTTCGGCTAGCGGGTCTCTTTGTGCAGGGTGTGCTGCTTGTCGAAGCGACAGTACTTGCGCATCTCGATGCGCTCGCGATCGTTCTGCTTGTTCTTCGTCGTGATGTAGTTGCGGCGCTTGCACACCTCGCACTCGAGGGTGACCTTGATCCGCTTCTCGTTCTTCGCCACCGAGCGCTCCTCGTCTTTGCCGCCGGCGCCGCTGTCGGCGGTACACCGTCCACCCTAGGGCCTCGTCACCCCTCCGTCGCCGGAAGGTGTGGTAGCGGCGGCCGGACTCGAACCGGCGACCCCACGATTATGAGCCGTGTGCTCTTACCAACTGAGCTACGCCGCCTTCGACTGCGAGCCCCCTGTCGGAATCGAACCGACGACACCAGCCTTACCATGGCTGTGCTCTGCCGACTGAGCTAAGGGGGCGACGCACCCGGGACCAAACCCGAGAAGTCGCATCTTACCCGCGAGCGCGCGACCGCTTCGTCGGCGCTCCGCGCCCTCGGTAGTGTCAGCCGAGTGGAAATCCGCGCCGCGGTCGCCGAAGACGCCGAGGCGATCCGCTCGATCTACAACACCGAGGTGACCGGTTCGACGGTCACCTTCGATCTCGTCGAACGGACCGCCGCGGAGCAGGCCGAGTGGATGGCGAGGCATTCCGGCGTCTACGCCGTAGTCGTCGCCGTCGACGGTGTCGACGTCGTCGGCTTCGCCGCGCTCTCGCCGTACCGGCCGCGCCCCGCCTACTCGACGACGGTCGAGGACTCGATCTACGTCGCCGCGGCCCACCGCGGCCAAGGTGTCGGCAAGACGCTCCTCGGCGAGCTCGTGGCGCGCGCCCGTCTCCACGGCTTCCACTCGGTCGTCGCCCACATCGTCGGCAACCACGAGGCGTCGATCGCGCTCCACCGCTCGTGCGGGTTCGAACTCATCGGGACCGAGCGCGAGATCGGCCGGAAGTTCGGCCGCTGGCTCGACGTCGTCGTCATGCAGCTGCTGCTCTGAGCACACCTACGGCGCGCTGACGAGCTCCTTGGGCACCAGACCGAACCGGCGGAACTTCGGCAGCAAGAAGAACGCACCGAGCGCGACGAGCACGGCACACGCCACCGCGACGAGGAAGGGATTGGCCGCACCGATCTCGTGGAGGAGCGCCCACCCCCCGGGAAGGCCGAGGAAGCAGGCCACCCCCGAGACGACGATGAGGAGCCGGCGGACGAGGCCCTCGGCGATCGGCGCGAGGAAGACGAAGCCCCACGACAGATACCAAGGTTGGACGACGGGGCTGAGGACGACGATGACGAGCAGGCTCCAGCCGAGCGCCCGGAGCGGACCGATCCTCTCCGAGCGCACGAGCAGCCAAAGGGAAACCAACGCCGCGAGGAAGAACGCCGACCCCCGCAGGACGGTGAGGATCCCGTGGGTGTGCTGGCCGAGGCCGGCCAGCGTGACGAGATGGCCGAGGACAAGCGCGATCCCGGTCGCCGGGTCGAGCCAGGAACGGACGGTGTCGGGATTCGTGAGACCGCTGATCCACCCCCAGCCGAGCCCGACTGCCTCGGAGATGCCAACCATCGTGGCGAGGGCGATGACCATCGCCGTCGCCACCGGTCGGATTCGCTCGCGGATGCTGCGACCGTCCCCGAGCCACTCCCAGCCGATGTAGACGGCGCCGATGAGCGCGGGAATCTTCACCGCCGCAGCGCAGGCGCAGAGCACGATGCCAAGGACAGGTCTTCCCCGGCGGGCCAGCGCATAGCCCGCGACGAGCAAACCAAGCATCAGGGCGTCGTTGTGCGCCCCGGTGACGAGATGCAACAGCACGAGGGGGTTGAGGGCCGCGAGCACAAAGGCCGTCGCCGGGTCCCGGCCGAACGACCGGGCGATCGAGGGGACGGCGGCGGCGAAGAGCACGACGCCACCGAGCGCGAGGAAGCGGAGACCGACGACCGCCAGCAGCAGGTTGTGGTGCGCGACCGTGACGATCCACCCATCGATGACGAGGAAGAGCGGGCCATACGGCGAAGAGACGTTTCGCCAGAGCGGATCGACGAGGGCCGAGAACGGCGTCGAGCCGAGGACGCTCGTGCCGTAGAGATACGGGTTGATGCCGTGCGACATCATCTCGCCCTGCGCCGCGTAGTCGTAGACGTCGCGGCTGAAAAGCGGGGCGACGATGAGGAGCGGGAGCACCCAGGCGGCGAAGACCGGGACGAGGCGAGCGACGGGAATGCCCGGACGCCGCGAGGTCAGCTTGACGATGTCGTACCAGGCGCGCAGCAGAAGCACTATCCCGCCGTAGACGGCGACGACGCCGAGGAATAGCCACTGTCCCGGCACGGGGTTGTAGCCCTGGACGACTGGCTGGGACGGGATCCCGAAGTACCACGAGCCGAGGAGCTTCGAGGTGAACGGGGAGTTCGGCTGCGTCGCTCCGAAGAAGATCGCCGTCGTCGCGACAAAGCCGAGCACCGCCGGACGAATGAGCGCCTTCCCGAGCTTCGTCTCGCCCGGGACGTAGGGTTCGACCGGCGGCTCCGGGCGACGCCCGCGCCGCAGCTGGGTGTCGAAGCGCCGCCCGATCACCCGTAGGCGCTCGCCCGTCGCGGGCCAGCCAGCGACGGCCGAGGGCGCCAGAAGAGGCCGGCGAAGACCCCTGGGACGGTCCTCTCCGACACGCGAAGCCGCGGGCGGCCGATCGAGTTGACCCGTCGACACGTCAGCAGCCTACCGACTCGGCCACTGCGCTTCTCACGATGTGGCGACGCCGCCGCGGTCGCCCTTTCGCCCTCGCTTCGGTACGGTTCGGGCGTGATGACGCGTGCCTCCTCGCCGGGCGGTGACCGGAAGGGTCCGGCGGCCGCCCTCGCCCCCGGCGGGGCCTGAACCGGAGGTGCGGACCGGGCGGCTGGCGCGCGGCGACCGGGTCGCGCTCGCCGTCCTCGTCGGCATCCCCGTCCTCGTCTTCTCGGTCCCGGCGGCGTTCGGCTACCCGCTGCTCACCGGCGACGCGGTCATCCAGAACTACCCGCTGCGCGCCCTCGCCGGCGAGATCCTCCGCCACGGCCACCTTCCGGTCTACAACCCGTTCGCCTGGGGCGGGACGCCGCTCCTCGCTTCCGCGAACGCCGGTGCCATCTTTCCCGACACGGTGTTCTTCGCCCTGCTGCCAGCGCTCGCCGCCTGGGTCGCCACCGAGGTTGCCGCCTTCGGGGCGGCGGCTGTCGGCCTCTACGTCTTCCTCCGGCTCGACGGGCTCCGGCCGCTCAGCGCGGCGCTCGGCGGCGCGGCCTTCGCCTTCGGAGGTTTCGTCACCTCGCAGGCGGTCCACCTCGACGTCGTCGAGACCGCAGCGGCACTTGCCTGGGTGCTCGTCGCCATAGAGCGCGTCGCACGGGGACCGGACCGCCACCGTCTCGCCTGGACGGCGTTGCTCGCGGTCGCCGCGGCGGCGACAGCGCTCGCGGGGAGCCCCGAGGTCGCCTTCTACGCCGCCGTCGCGGCGGCGATCTACGCCGGCGCGCGCCTCGTCCACGCGGCGCGGCGGCTGGTGACCGCGGCACTTTTCGTCGTCGCCGGTGGCGCCGGCGCGCTCGTCTCCGCCGTGTTGGTGCTGCCGGCGGCGCGCTTCGTCGACGTCTCGCAACGGGCCGACGTCACGCTCTCCTACCTCGTCGCCGGGGGGCTGCGCGCCGCGCAGCTCCCGCTGCTCCTCGTGCCGCACATCCTCGGCGGTGGCCCGATCGGTCTCAGCACCTACGTCGGCAACTACAACCTCGGCGAGATCGACGCCTATCCCGGCGTCCTCGCCCTCGTCGCCGTCGTCGCGCTGGCGTTCCGCTGGCGGTCGCCGGCAGCGACGCGCATCCGCGTCTGGTACCTCATCGGGGCCACGGGTTTCGTCATCGCCCTCGGCTCGTCGACGCCTATCCCCCGCCTGTTGCACTTCCTCCCCGTCATCGGCGCGAGCAGGCTGCCGAGCCGCGCCCTCCTGCTCGTCGCGCTGGCCTGCTCGGTGCTCCTCGCCTACTGGTCGGCCGAGGTCCTCGATCCCGGCAGCACGCTCCCGCCCCGCCGCCCGCCCGGCGCGACGCGGCCCGCGGGACGCTTCGAGAGGCTCGCCCCGCTCGCCTTCCCCGGGGCGATCCTCGTCACCATCGCCGTCGTCGCCGTCGGGGGGTCGAGGGTGGCGCGCGCGCTCGCCGGTCAGCCGATCGGACCGTGGTCACTCCCCCGGGTGGCGCCGTATCTCGCCGTCACGGCGGCGATCGCCCTCGCCGCGAGCTGGTTCGTCGTCGCCGGCGGCCGCTTGGCGCGGCGTCGGCGCGCCGGCTTGCTCGTCGCCCTGGCGATCGTCGACCTCGTCGTTTTCAGCGCCAACCAGAGCTCGCTCGCTCCGGTCCGCGCCGCCGCGCTCGGCCAACCGAACCGGCTCGAGCGGGCGCTCGCCCGGGCGATCGGCCCCGACGGGCGCTTCATCGTCGTCGATCCGGCGCGGGCCAGCGGTCTGCAGCTCAACGAGATCGGCGCGCCAAACCTCAACGCGTTCTTCGGGATCGCGAGCGCTCAGGGCTACGGATCGCTCACCTGGGCCGCCTACGCCGAGGCGACGGGCACACACGGGCAGGACGTCGTCGCACCGGCCGCCCTCGCCTCGCGCCTTTTCGACTCGCTCGACGTGCGGGCACTACTCGTGCTCGCCCCGTCGTTCGAAAGCCCCGTCGCTCGCCACCATCCCCGTCTCGTCACGCTTGACAGCTCGGGCCCGACGACGCGCTATTTCGGGAGCACAGTTCGTGTCGCCTCGATCAAGATCGCGACGACGCACGCCGTGCCGGTCGGCGTGCTTGCCTCCCTCGCCCGCCAGATCCGTCTCGTCGCGGCACCGGCGACGGAAACCCCCGCCCGTGTCTTTATCGGCGACGAGCGCGCGACGGTCACCTTCCCGCCCGGCGCCCGTGGCAGTGGGATCGTGCTGCCGCGCGCCCCCGGCGGACCGGCGCAGCTCGCCGTCACCGTCTCGCCCGTCGGGGCCGCGCCCTTCTCACCGACCGGGCCGCTCGCCGCCGTCGTCACCCCGCCCCACTGGCGCCTCGCCGGCTCGATCGGGCCGTACGTCTGGCTCGCCGACACGCGGGCCTTCGGTCCGTTCGCCACGCTCTCAGCGACCGGCACCGGCCGCGTGACGGCGCACGTCCGCGTCGTCGCAACGTCGCCGTGGACGGCGAGCGAGTCGGTCGAGGTCGACGCCGCCCGGGCCTGCCTGCTCGTCCGCAGCGTCGCCCACATCCCGGGCTGGCAGGCGACGATCACCTCCCGGGGCCGGGCGCGACCGGCGGTCGTCCGGCGCTTCGGCCTCGTACAGGCCGTCGAGCTGCCCGCCGGGGTTTCCTTCGTCACGTTCCGCTACGACCCGCCCGGGCTGGCTCCCGGCGTCTTGCTCGCGGCCTGCGGGGCCGCCTTGATCGCGGCTTTGCTCCTCGTCGGAATCGTCCGCTCCCGGCGACCGCCCGGGTGACGTGAAGACGTCGTCGGCACGCCGCCGATCCGGCCCGCACCGCGCCCGACTGCGTCGTCTCAGCTCGACGAGGGGGCCCGGCGGGACGCGCCGGTTCCCACCCGACCGGCCCGGAACGGCAGGTCGAGGAGGGTGAGAAGCACGAGCGCGACGCCGGCGGCGCTGACGACGTACCAGGGCCACGGACCGAGCAGCCGCAAGAGGGTCCACTCGCCGGGAGGACGCCGCAGGAACATGTAGTTGGCGCCCGTCAGCCCGTCGACGAGACCGACGAAGGCGGTGTAGGCAGCGGTGATGGCGAAGACCCGGAAAACTGCCCCCGGGCGGGGTCGCAGACGCAGTCCGACGACGAGGAACAGCGCCGCGGCCACGATCCCGACGTGCCCGACGACGTACTCGAAAAAGACGAGATGAGGAAAGGCGACGCTGAGGTCCGGGGTGAGGACGGCCTGGAGCGTTCCGGCGAGCCCGATGAAATAGGTCAGCTCGACGAGGAGGGGAATCCGCCACCAACAGGCGATCGCGGCCACGACGACCCCCGCGTTGCAGAGCGCGAGCGGCAGCGAAGTCTTCGCCGTCCACGTCCCCGCCACGACGAGGCCGACGGAGTAGGTGACGATGTCGGCGGCGAGCGCCGTCCCGATGGCGCGGGCGACGACGATCCTCCAGCGGCCGCCCCACCGACGGGCGGCGAGGCACAGCGACAGGCAGGTAAGCGCGCCGACGCCGACCGCGGTCCAGTAGGCGGTCGGAGAGACGACGGCGATCATCACACCCATCCTGACGCGCTCAGCGCCACGGCTCGGCCGCGCCTCGTTCGCGGCGCGCGTTCAGCGAACGGCGAGCCCCGCGGGGATCGAACGACGGCGCCGGCGGCCTAGAAAGGGAGCGGTCTCGCCCGACGCGGCCGAGACCGCTGCTGCGCCGGATGCCGAGTCCAGCTGTTGACGAAGGCATGCGCCTGATGGCAAGCCTGGGAGACGGACGCGCCGTTCGTGTAGCAAACCTGGGCAACGGCGGCGGCCCGGCTGGCCGCGGCGCCATCGCCCGGCCGCTCTTCGATGACCCACGCGCGGACTGCCTCCGCGAGCACGCGATCATTCCTCAAGGCAACCACCTCCGTTGCGACGCTAGGCCTGCGCCGCCCCGACCGACAACACGGGACCCCGACGCCATCCCCGCCGGAGGAGAGGCGGCCGCCGGATCGTGCCGCTACCGCCCCGGGAGCCGATCCGTCGGCTCCGACACCACCTCGCCTGACGCTGGTGCCCCCCTGCTCGGCAGCACGACGAAGACGACCGCCGCCGCGACGGCGACGACGATCGCGGCGACGAGAAGGGCGAGGTCCATGCCACTGATGAAGGAGAGCTTCGCGACCCTGGCGAGCTGCGTGCCCATCGCGCCCGCCCGCTGCGCGACCGCGAGGGCGCCCCCGAGCGAACCGGTGATCAGAGCCCGGACCGATCCCGGCATCGAGTGGGCCGCGAGCAACGGCACCAGCCGGTCGGCGTAGCGGGTGTTCAGCAGGCTCCCGAGCACGCCGACCCCGAGCGCACCCCCGAGTTGCAGGAACGTGCTGTTCGTCGCCGAGCCCACGCCGAGCTCGTCTGGCGGCAATGACCCCATGACCGACTCGGTGCACGGCGCGAGCGCCAGCCCCACCCCGGTGCCGGTGAGAAAGAGTGCCGGCAGCGCCTCGAGGTAGGAGCCGTGGATGGTGATCCTCGACAGCAGCGCGAGCCCGAGGGCGATGAGGGCGAGTCCCGCGAAGACGATGGGCTTCGTCCCCACATAGCGGACGGCGAGCGTCGACGCCGGCGCCACGACCAACAACACCGCGGCGATGGGCGCGATCCTCAGCCCCGTCTGGAGGGGGCTGTAGCCGAGCGAGAACTGCAGGTACTGCGTCAGTAAGAACAACGCCCCCATGAGAGCGAAGATGACCAGCGCCATCGCCCCGATCGCCGCTGAGAAGCGCCGCGAGCCGAAGAACGACAGCTCGAGCATCGGATGCGTCGAATGCCGCTCCCACAAGGCAAACGCGGCGAGCACGACGAGGGCCGCGGCGATCGCTCCGATGATGACGGGTGACGTCCAGGCACGGTTCGGGGCCTCGATGATCCCCCAGAGCAGAAGCCCCATGCCGACGATGGAGAGTCCGGCGCCCGCGAGGTCGGGTCGTCTACTCGAAGGATTGCGCGAATTCGGCACGAACCAGGCCGCGGCGCACAACCCGACGAGGGCGATCGGCACGTTGACGAGGAAGACCGACCCCCACCAGTAGTGGTCGAGGAGCCAGCCCCCGGCCACGGGGCCGATGGCGACGCCGAGCCCGGTCGTGCCCGACCAGATCCCGATGGCCTGGAGCCGCTCGTCGTCACCGGTGAAGACGCTGGCGAGGATCGAGAGCGTCGACGGCATGATCGCCGCCCCACCGATCCCCATGAAGGCGCGGGCCGCGATGAGACGGTCGGGCGTCACCGAGAAGGCCGAGATCGCCGAGCCCGCGGCGAACAGCACGAGCCCTGCCATGAACACCCACTTGCGCCCGAAGCGATCACCGAGACTGCCGACCGTGAGGAGCAGACCGGCGAAGACGATGACGTAGGCGTCGACGATCCACTGCAGCTGGCTCGAGGTGGCGTGCATCGAACGCACGATCGCCGGGAGGGCGACGTTGAGGATCGTGCTGTCGAGGCTCACGACGAGCAGGCTCACGCAGAGGACGGCGAGGATGACCCCCCGGTGTTGGGAGCGACGTCCCCCGGTCGCAGCCGACGCGGCATCGGGCGCGCGCGACCGCCCCACGCCGGTCAGGGTGCGCATCATCGCGACGGGAATCGTGCCACAGCCGCGCCGCCGGCAGAGAACAAGGCCCCGCCTCCAGCAGTGTCGCAATGCAACTGGGAGAGGTCGGCCGGGTCGTGTGCGAAGCCACAGTCCTGCCAGACAACGGTCATCGTCTTGCCTCCGACGAAGAGGGGTTTGCCGACGAACCCCTGCAACGTTTGCTGGTCAAACGGGTTTGACCGGTTGAGACCATCGACATGCCAAAGTCGGCGACGATCTCCGAGAGCGGTGGCGTCGCGCCTCTCGGCGCAACCGTGGTCGCGGGGGTGACGAGGTGGCGACCGGCGTTCATCGCTGCGTTCGTTCTTCCAGACGCTCAGGAGGTGTGCGCGAGTTGCCCGGAACGAAGTTCCGGCGGCCAGAGTCGTCGCACCAACCGTCAGGAACGATGACCTCGCGAACACCATCGCTGGCCTGAGGAACCGACGCTGGGAGCGCCCGCCTTTCACCTTCAAGTGGAAACAGCGCAGCAACGTCGATCGGCTATCGCGAAAAGCACAAACCGTGTCGCGCGACGTCACACGGTGGGCCGGGAAGGATTTGAACCTTCGTAGGCTGTGCCGGCAGATTTACAGTCTGCTCCCGTTGTCCGCTTGGGTACCGACCCGGGACGAGGATAATCGATGCCCATCGGCCGGCGACGAGGTGCGGCCCGCCGATAACGTGGGCACATGCCGAGCTTCGACGTCACCTCCGAGATCGATTTCCAAGAGGTGCGCAATGCCGTCGACCAGGCGGCACGTGAGGTCGCGACCCGGTTCGATTTCAAGAACACCGGTGCGTCGCTCGAGCTCAGCCCGCACGAGATCGAGCTCAACGCGCCCACCGCGGACCGTCTACGCGCTCTCACCGTCGTCCTCGAGGAGAAGCTCGTGCGCCGCCAGGTGTCGCTGAAGGCCCTCTCGTACGGCAAGGTCGAAGAGGCCGCGAAGGGCACGGTCCGCCAGCACGTGACCCTGCAGGCCGGGATCTCGGCGGACCACGCGCGGCGCATCAACAAGATCGTGAAAGAGCTCAACTTGAAAGGCGTGACCTCGCAGTCACAAGGCGACCAGGTCCGCGTCTTCGGGAAAAAGCGCGACGACCTTCAAGCCGTGATCGCCCGCCTGAAGACAGAGGACCTCGGGATCCCGCTGCAGTTCGGCAACTACCGCGACTAAACGGACGCGCGCTTAGGCGACTCGAGCCGCCGGATACTGACCGCCGGACGCCACCTGCACACCCGAGGGGAGTTCTCGCGGCGCCGCCCGCAAGCCCGTCCCGAGTGCCCCGGCTCCGGCCAGCTGGTTGGATGGAAACTACTCCTCGGGATGGTGTGCAAGGTCCAAGAGGACTTCCCGTCGGCATCCCGGCCCGAACTCGTCCCCGGGTTCCCGTCACGAGTTGGTGACGGAATGAATGATCGGCGCGTCTTCGGTCGCGCGGGTTTGCCTCCACGGCGAACACCGAGTCGGCGTTCTCCACCCCGCATCCGCGCCACGCCTCAACGGTCCGGGCGGCGGCGCCTAGTGGAAGATGAGCGTCGCGGCCCGCGCGAAATCGATGAGCGGCTGCGGCCAGACGCCGAAGACGACGGTCACGCCGAAGGTCACGGCCAGCCCGAGGGCGATCGAACCCGGTACGACGAGCCGGGCGACGACGGGGCGTACGAGGGTTCCCACCCCCCCGGCCGACGCCCGCGGGCTCCCCTCGGCGCTCCCCTCGTCGGGCTGGGTCGAGAACATGACGAGCACGACCCGGAGATAGAAGAAGACGGCGATCGCCGCCGAAGCCATGGCAATGACGGCGAGGGCGTAGCTGTGCGCCGCGACCGACGCCGCGACGACGTAGAACTTGGCGAAGAACCCCGTCGTGAACGGCACACCCGCCTGGGCGAGGAGCAACACCGCGAAGACCGTGGCGAGCACCGGGTTGTGGGTCGCGAGGCCCCGGTAGGAATCGATTTGGTGCCGGCGGTCACCCTTGCCGCCGACGATGCTGACGACGGCGAAGCTGCCGAGCACCATGAAGGCGTAGGCGAACAGGTAGTAGACGGATGCGGCCACGCCCCGTGTCGTCGCCGCCTGCAGGCCGATGAGGACGAACCCGGCGTGGTTGATCGAGGAGTAGGCGAGCATGCGCTTCACGTCGCGCTGGGCCAACGCGACAAGGGCACCGCCGAGCAACGTCACGGCCGCGAGCGCCCAGATGACCGGCTGCCAGTCGGCTCGCAGCGTCGGGAGGGTGGCGACGAGCACGCGCAGGAAGGCCGCGAAGCCGCCGGCCTTGGCGATCGCGGCCATGAACCCGGCGACCGGCGTCGGCGCGCCCTCGTAGACGTCGGGGGTCCACATGTGGAACGGCACCGCCGCGACCTTGAACGAGAAGCCGACGACGACGAGGGCGACGCCGGCGAGCAGTACGCCGTTCGCCGTGACGACGTTGTGGGCAAGGAACGCCGCGATCTCCGGCAGGTTCGTCGACCCCGTCGCGCCGTAGACGAGCGCGATGCCGTAGACGAAGACCGCCGAGGAGAAGGCGCCGAGCACGAAGTACTTGACGGCGGCCTCTTGGGACGTCGCGCGGCGCCGATCGAACCCCGCCAGCACGTAGAGCGGGATCGAGAGCACCTCGAGGGCGAGGAAGATGAGGATGAGGTCGTTCGCCGAGGCCATGAGCATCGCCCCCGACCCCGAGATGAGCAACAGCGCGTAGTACTCGCAACCGGCGATTCCCTCCCGCCGCAGGAATCCCGCGCCGAGCAACGCCGCCACGACGAGCACGGACGATGTGAGCACGAGGAACGCCACGGCAAAGCCGTCGACGTCGACGGAGTGGGCGATCGTCGTGAAGGCGCCGTGGCGCTGCACGTCCCGCCACAGCCAGAGCGAGGCGACGAGCGCGCTCCCGGCGATCCCGACGGTCGCCGCCGCCCAGACGCCGGTCGGGAGCTGGCGCGCCGCCATCGCCGACCCCCCGATCATCACGAGCACGCCGCCGAGAACGATGAGCTCCGGGAGAATCGCCGCGTAGTCGACGTGCGGCAGGGCGATCCCCGACGCCGCGCGCCCGACAGCCGCCAGAGCCAGCCCGAACGGCGTCACTTCGCCGCCTCGCGCCGCACGGAGAGCTCGGGCTGACCGACTCTCGGGATCGTCGGGTGCGCGACCTGCTCGACGTGGGCGACGAGCTGGTCGACCGAGGGCGTGATCCGCTCGAGCACCGGCTTCGGGTAGACGCCGAGGATGACGATCAGCAGGACGAGCGGCGCCATGACGACGCCCTCACGCCAGCTGAGGTCGCGGAACGGCTTCTCGCGCTCGGAGGCGCGCTCCGGTCCGTGGAAGATCTGCTGGTACGCCCAGAGCAGGTAGACCGCCGCGAGGACGACACCGGCCGTCGCGACGACCGCCCACCAGCGGTGCGTGAGGAATGTGCCGGCGAGGATGAGGAACTCGCCGACAAAGCCGTTGAGGCCGGGCACGCCGATCGACGCCAGCACGACGACGGTGAAGGTCGCGGCCATGAGCGGTGCCCGGTGCTGCAGCCCTCCAAGGTGGGCGACCGACATCGTCTGGCGCCGCTTGTAGATCATCGCGACGAGCAGGAAGAGCGCGGTCGTGACGATCCCGTGGTTCACCATCTGCAACACCGCACCGGAGACCGCCTCGCCGGTGAGGGCAAAGGCGCCGATGACGATGAAGCCGATCTGGGCGAGCGACGAGTAGGCGACGAGACGCTTCAGGTCCTTCTGCACGGCGGCGACGATCGCCCCGTAGATGATGCCGACGACGCCGAGCGTCAGGAACACCGGCGCGAGAACGACCGTCGCGTGGGGGAAAAGACCGAGGTCGAACCGGATGACGCCGTAGGTGCCGAGCTTGGCGGTGACGCCGGCGAGGAGCACCGAACCGGCGACCGGGGCCTCCCGGTAGGCGTCCGGCGACCACGTGTGGAACGGGAAGATCGGTGCCTTCACCGCGAAGGCCGCGGTGAAGGCGAGAAGCAACAGCACCCCCGCGGCACCGCTGAGATGCGTCGCGGCGAGCTGGCGGATGTCGAACGTCGTCACGCCGGTCTGTGCCTGGTGGATGAAGACGAGCGAGAGGATACCGACGAGCATCATCGCCGAGCCGGTGAACGTGTAGATGAAGAACTTCATCGCCGCGTGGTTCCGGCGCTCGTGGCCCCAGCCGCCGATGATGAAGTAGACGGGCACGAGCGTCGTCTCGAAAAAGAGGAAGAACATCAACAGGTCGAGCGACAGGAAGCTCCCCAGGCAGGCCGCCTCCAGGAGGAGGATCCAGACGGTGAAGGACTTCACGTTCGACCGCTCGCCGGCGCCGACGAGCGCGAGCACGAAGAGCAACGCCGAGAGCAGCACCAAAAACAGCGAGATCCCGTCGACGCCGAGATTCCACGAGATCCCGAGCGAGGCTACCCAAGGGTGCTGCGAGACCATCTGGTAGCCAGCGACACCCGCTCGGAACTCGTCGAGCACCGCGGCGGCGATCCCGAGCACGCCGAAGGAAGCGAGGAACCCGACGGCGCGGATCGCCCAACTCGCCCGGCGGGGCAGCACGAGGGCGGCGAACGCGCCGCCGACCGGCACGGCGACGAGCGTCGTGAGGTACGGGAAGGCGCGCTGGCCCGAGATCGCGGCGAGACCCGCCAGCGCGACGTGGGGCGTCATGACCCGGCCCTCGTCACGAAGTAGGCGACGAGAACGACGATCCCGCCGACGATCGTCAGGGCGTAGGTCCGCACGTAGCCCGTCTGCACGCGCCGCAGTCGCTCGCCACCGCGACGCACGAGCCGGCCGACGCCCTCGACGGCGCCGTCGATGATCCGCGCGTCGACGACCGACGAGGCGAACTGTGAGAGGCGCACCCCGGGACGGGCAAGGAAGCGGTCGTAGCTCCAGTCAACGAACCACGCCATGAACAAAAAGCGCGGTTCGAGCCGCGGACGGTTGACGGCGGCGCGCCAGACGGCCGCCGCCATGGCGATGCCGAGGAGGGCGAACGCCACGTCGGCGAGCCCGAACCCCCAGAGCTCGGCGACGCCGAAGTGGTGGACGGCGAGGCTGGCACCGACGACCGGCTGCAACCAGCGTTCGAGGAACGACCACGTCGGGTGGAACGGCAGGTCGATGAACAGCCCGAGGAAAGAGCACACCGAGAGCACGATGAGCGGCACGCCCATCACCCAGCCCGGGTCGCGGGGAGGTTGTCCCCCGGGTCGCGCGCTCTGCCAGCGCCGGTCGCCGAGGAAGACGAGGAAGAACTCGCGACCCATGTAGTAGGCGGTGAGGATCGCCGTCACGGCACCGATCGCCCAGAGGGCGGGGCTCACGGCCCAGGCGTTCTCGAGGACGTCGCTTTTCGCCCAGAAACCGCTGAACGGCGGCACCCCGGCGATGGAGAGCCAGCCGACGAGGAAGGCAAGCGCGGTGAGCGGCATGAAGGCGCGCAGCGACCCCATCTTCTTCAGGTCCTGCTCGCCATCGAGGGCGTGGATCACCGATCCCGCCGACAAGAAGAGCAACGCCTTGTAGAAGGCGTGGGCGAGCATCAGGAAGATCGCCGCCACGTAGGCGCCGCTGCCCGCAGCGAGGAACATGTAGCCGAGCTGGGAGACGGTCGAGTAGGCGAGGACCTTCTTGATGTCGGTCTGCGCGCAGCCGATCGTCGCCGCGACAAGCGCGGTCGAGACGCCGACCCACGCCACGACGTGTCCCGCGACCGGCGCGGCGTGGAGGATCGGGTTGATCCGGCAGAGCAGGTAGACGCCGGCCGTCACCATCGTCGCGGCGTGGATCAGCGCGGAGACCGGTGTCGGGCCCTCCATCGCGTCGGCGAGCCACGGGAACAGCGGGATCTGGGCCGACTTGCCGACAGCTCCCAGGAAGAGCAGGAGCGCGATGGCGGTGGCATCCGTCGTCGAGACGTGCGACAGGCGGGCGAAGACGGTCGAGTAGTCGAGGCTCCCCGTCTTCTCGAAGATGAGGAACAGCGCGACGAGGAAGCCCGCGTCGCCGACGCGGTTGTAGATCATCGCCTTCTTGCCGGCGCTCGCCGCCGCCGGTCGGCGGAACCAGAAGGCGATGAGGAAGTACGAGCAGACCCCGACGCCCTCCCAACCGAAGAAGGTGACGAGGAAGTTGCTCGCCAGTACCAACATGAGCATCGAGAAGACGAAGAGGTTGAGATAGGTGAAGAACTTGGCGAAATCCTCGTCGTGCTCCATGTAGCCGATCGAGTAGAGGTGGATGGTCGCGGCGACGCCCGTGACGAAGAGCGCCATCGTCACGGAGAGCGGATCGATGCGCAGCCCGACGTCGACACTCAGACGATCGACCGTGAACCAGGTGAACAGGTGCTGGGTGAAAAGCCGGCTGGCGGGGACGCGACCGAAGAGCGCGACGAGGACGATCACCGAGACGACGAACGCCCCGGCGACGCAGATCGTCGCCAGCCAACCCGCGACGGGGTTGCCGATCCGCCGGCCGGCAACAAGCAGGATCGCGAATCCGCCGAGCGGGAGCAGCGGGATGAGGCAGGCCAGATGGAGCACGGTCGTTTCAGCCCCGCAGCTCGTGGGGGTCGTCCGCCGTCGTCCCGACGGATCGCCGGAAGATGGCGACGATGATTCCCAGGCCGACGACGACCTCGGCCGCCGCCACGACGAGCACGAAGAACACCGCCACCTGACCGCCGATGTCGTTCAGCTCACGGGAGAACGTGACGAAAGTGAGGTTCGCCGCGTTCAGCATCAGCTCGATGCACATCAACATGACGAGGACGTTGCGGCGGATGAGCACGCCGACGGCGCCGATCGTGAAGAGCACCGCCGCCAGCGTCAGGTACCAGGACCCGTCGATCGTCATCTCTTGCCAACCTCGGTCTTCCGCGGCGCATCCGCCGGGGGGTCCGCCGTGCCGGCCTCGTCATCGACGCCGGCATCGAAGCGCCGCGCGAGAACGACCGCCGCCACGACGGCGACGACGAGCAACGCCGAGGTGATCTCGAAAGGCAACAAATAGGTCGTGAAGATGGCCCGGCCGAGCTGCGCGACGTTCGAGAGCGGACGGCTGAGGGCGCCCGTCGTCGCGTGGGCGCCGGTCGTCCAGTGCCCCGTGCCGAGCAAGAGCACCTCGGCGAGAACGAGGGCCCCGAGCCCCGTCGCGACGAAGCGTTGGCCGCGGAACTGGTCGGCGAGCACCCGCTCGGTGCGGTCGACGCCGAGGAGCATGATGACGAAGAGGAAGAGAACGACGATCGCGCCCGTGTAGACGATGATCTGCACGGCCGCGAGGAACTGCGCGTTCTCCTCGACGAAGAGCACCGCCACGCCGAAAAGTGTCAGCACGAGGCTGAGCGCGGCATGAACGGGATTGCGCCCGAAGACCACACCGAGCGCTCCTGCGACACAGATCGCCGCGGCGATAAGGAACGTCGCGAGGTCCGGCAGCGACACCGTGGCGAGCAGCGGTCCCGACATCAGCGCCGCCTCCCGCCGAAGCGGACGGGGATCTTCTTCGCCTCCGTCTCGCGGACCGAGATGTTGCCGGTCGCCTCGTCGTCCCGCTCGCCGCGCTGGCCCGCCTCGGGGGGGCGCACGCCGTAGCCGAGCTCGCCCGACCACTGCACCTCGCCCTCGTAACTGGCGTCACCCGACGGCGAAGTCGCCCGCATCCACCCCGAGCTGAAGCGGTCCTCGCCGGGGCGCCAGTCCTCCCACGGCAGCTGCTGCGGCTTGCCGTCGTCGCCGACGACGAGCTCGTCGCGCGTGTAGATCGCGTCGGCCCGGCTCGTAAAGGAGAACTCGAAGAGCTTCGACTCGGTGATCGCCTCGGTCGGGCACGCCTCGACGCACAGGTCGCAGTGGATGCAGCGCAGGTAGTTGATCTCGTAGACGAAGCCGTAGCGCTCGCCGGGCGAGACGGGCGCGTCCGGGGGGTTGTCGGCGCCGCGTACGTAGATGCAGTCCGCCGGGCACACCGCCGCACAGAGCTCGCAGCCGATGCACTTCTCCATGCCGTCCTCGTAGCGGTTGAGGACGTGGCGGCCGTGCAGGCGCGGCGGCTTCGGTCGCTTCGTCGCCGGGTACTCGGTCGTGACACGCGGCCGCAGGATCTGTTTCGCCGCGACGTAGAACCCGCCGAAGAAGTTCGTCTCGCCGAGAAGTCCCATCGGTCAGCTCCCCGCCTCGGATCGGCCGGCGCCGATCGCCGCCGTGCCGAGCCCGTCGGCACCCCCGACGGCCGGCGGGCGACCCCTGTCCGGGTGGGCGCGGCGGCGACGCGCCGTCGCGCGCGCCGCGGCGAGCAACAACCCGGCGACGACGACGCCGCCGAAGACCGCGAAGCCCCAGTCTTTCGAGACCTGGGCAGCCGCGACGAGCAGCAGCCAGGCGAGCGAGAGCGGGATGAGCCACTTCCAGCCGAGGTTCATCAGCTGGTCGTAGCGCAACCTCGGGAGCGCGGCACGGATCCAGACCTGGACGTAGAGAAAGACGATCGTCTTGCCGAGGAACCAGAGGATCGGCCAGAGCCAGCGCACGACGTGGAATCCGGGACCGTCGGGTCCGCCGAAGAACAGCGTCACGACGATCGCCGACATCGTGATCGTGTTCATGAACTCGGCGAGGTAGAACATCGCGAACCGTATCGCCGAGTACTCCGTGTGGAACCCGCCGACGAGCTCGGATTCGCCCTCGGCGAGGTCGAACGGCGGCCGGTTCAGCTCGGCGGTCCCGGCGATGAAAAAGATCGCGAACGGCACGACGCAGAGCCGCAGGACGTTCCAGCGCCAGAAGTACTCGGCCTGGGACTCGACGATCGCCCGCGTCGACAGGCCGTGCGACTCGAGGATGACGGTGACGACGGTGAGCCCGAGCGCCGCCTCGTAGGAGATCATCTGCGCCGAGGCGCGCACCGAGCCGAGGAGCGGGTACTTCGAGCCCGACGACCACCCGGCGAGCATCACGCCGTAGACGGCGACCGACGACAGCGCCAACAGGAGGAGGATGCCGATCGGCGGGTCGGCGACCTGGAGCTCGACCGTGTGGTGGGCGATCGTCACGATCCCGCCGACCGGGACGATGGCGAAGATGAGGAAGGCGGGCACGACCGAGAGGAAGGGCGCGAGGCGGAAGACGACCCGGTCCGCCCGCTCCGGCAACAGATCCTCTTTGAAGAACAGCTTCGTCCCGTCGGCGAGGGTCTGGAGGATCCCGAACTTCCCGGCCCGGTTCGGCCCGATCCGGTTCTGCATGTCCGAGATCACCTTGCGCTCGAACCAGATCATCAACATCACGGAGACGAGCAGGAACCCAAAGGCGACGAGCACCTTGACGACTACGATGACGAGGACGCCGACGTCGACGCCGTGGGAGAAGAGGGGATCGCCCATCAGGCCTTTTCCAACCAGACGTCCGTCGCGACCCGGGAGGCGTCGACGAGCGCGTTGGCGCCGTGCTCGTCGCAGCCGACGAGGTTGGCGACGATGAGCACGACGTTCGGTGGCAACGAGTCGTCGATCGCCACGGGAAGCTGCAGCGCGCCGCGTGCCGCGCGCACCGTGACGAGCGCGCCGGCGACCACGCCGATCGCGTCTACGACCGAGGGATGGACGTAGACCGCCGGTCGAGCGGCCAACGGCGCGAGCGACGGGCTCTCGTTGACGAGAGTTCCCCGGTCATAGAGCGTGCGACGCACGACGAGACGGTAGGCGCCCTTCGCCGGCTCCTCGCTCGCTGGTGCCTCCGGCGAGGAGAAGGTGACGAGCCCGGCGCCCGGCGTCGCGCCCCGTCCCTCCCGGCTTGCCGCCTCGCCGTCGGATCCGGCCGGGAGCACCGCACCGAGGTCGAGCGGCGCCCCCTGCTCCTCGACCGAGAGGATCCCCGGGGTGGCGATGGGGTCGATCCGCCGAGGTGGGCGGTTCCCGATGCCGACGGGCGTCGCGACGAGCGGCACGACGACGCCGTCGCGCTGCCCCGGCCGGCCGAGCAGCCCGGCGTCGACCCCGCGGTAGGCCGGTGCGACCCGGGCGATCTCGGTTGAGATCTGTGCGACGCCTTCACAGCCGAGCGTGGCGTCGAGGCGGCGCGCGATCTCGGCGGCGATCGTCCACGCCGGCCAGGCGATCCCGGGTGGCACCACCTTGGCCGCCAGCCGCGTCACCCGGCCTTCGCAGCTCGTCGTCGTCCCGCCCCGTTCGCCGTCGCCGGCCACCGGCAGCACGATCTGCGCGCGCTGGCTCGAGGCGTTCGGGTGGGTCCCGACGAAGACGAGCCATTGGACCTGCTCGAGCGCGGCGAGGGCGAGCTCGCGGTCCGGGCAGTCGGCGAGGGGATCGCAGCCGAGGAGCAGCAAGGTCGTGATCTCGTTCTTGGCCGCCGCCTCGAGGATGGCGCGCGCGTCACGACCCGGGCGCGGGGGCAGCGACCCCCAGGCGGCGAGGAACTCGTCCTTCCCGTCCTCGAGCGTCACCCGGCCCGGCAGGAGCCCCGGCGCGAGACCCATGTCGAGCGCGCCGTGCACGTTCGCCCGGCGCAATGCCGGTAGGAAGCGCGCCTGCGGGAAGGCCCGTCTGATCCCGTCCGCCGCCGCGGCGACGCTCGCCCCGGACTCGGCCAACGAGGTCCGTCCGTAGACGACGACGAGCCCCTCGCCGCCGTCGCCGAGACCGGCGAGCAGGGCCCGCGACCCCGCGAGTGCCGCCGGGTCGACCCCGGTCGGCACGACGGAGCGGCGCGGGCCGACGAGGGCCGCGGCAAGCCGGGCGAGATCGCCCGGCAGGTAGGCGAGCCGCTGTCGGCAGTACGGGGTGAGGGCCGTGCCGGCGGTCGAGCACTCGATGATCGGCACGCCCTCGAGCGCGGCCTGCCGCAGGCGCAAAAAGAGCACGGGGAGCTCCTCTTTCAGGTCGCCCGTCAGCGTGATGAGAACCCGCGCGCCCGTCGCGGCGTCGATCGTCGCCCGGGGCAGGCCGAGCACCGCGGCGGCGGGAAGCCCGTCGTCGAGCTGCGCGTCGACGGAATCCGTCCCGAGGACGGCCTTGGCGAGCTTGACCCAGGCGTAGGCGTCTTCGTTCGAGAGCCGCGCCCCGCCGAGGATGCCGACAGCTTCCGGCCCGCCGCGGCGGTGCGCCTGACGGATCGCCGCGGCGACGGCGTCGAGCGCCTCGTGCCAGGTCACCGGGACCTGGACGTCGTCGCGCGCCACTGCCGGCGCGACGAGCCGGTGCGGCGAGTGCACCGCCTCGAAGGCGTACCGGCCCTTGTCGCACAGCCAGCTGCGGTTCACCGGATCGCAGTCGATGCCGAGGTAGCGCACGAGCCTCCCCGCCGACGACTGCGCGACGACGCGACAACCGACGGCGCACGTCGTGCAGGTCGTCTCGGCCTGCTCGAGGTCCCACGGGCGCGACTTGAAGCGGTAGGCGGGAGCCGTCAAGGCGCCGACCGGACAGATCTGGATGGTGTTGCCGGCAAAGTACGAATCGAACGGCCGGTTCGGGAAGGTCGCCACCTCGACGGCGTCGCTGCGGAACGCCAGGTCGATGAGCGCTTCGCCGGCGACCTCGTCGGCGAAGCGCGTGCAGCGGGCGCACTGGATGCACCGCTCCCGGTCGAGCAGCACGAGCGGCCCGATCTGAATTGGCTTCGCCCAGTGCCGCTTCTCCTCCGAAAAGCGGCTCTCCCCCGGCCCGTGCGAGAGCGCCTGGTCCTGCAGCGGGCACTCCCCGCCCTTGTCGCAGACCGGGCAGTCGAGTGGGTGGTTGATGAGCAGGAACTCGAGCACGCCCTGCTGCGCCTTGCGCGCCTTCTCCGACGAGGTGCGCACCTCCTGTCCCTCGGCCACGCCGAGCATGCACGCCGGCTGCAGGCTGAAGCCACGGGGTCCGGAGACCTCGACGAGGCACATGCGGCACATGCCGACCGGCGCGAGGCGCGGGTGGTAGCAAAAGCGCGGGATGAACACGCCCGATCGCTCGGCGGCGTCGATGATGAGCTCACCCGGCGACGCCTCGACGGCTTGTCCGTCGACCGTCAGGTGGACGATGTGGCGCCCATCGCTCCCGGCCCGCGTCGGCCTGCTCATCGCGCCCCGGCTCGCGGCCCGCCGGCGGGGACGAGCGGACATGATCCGGCCCGGATGTGGGCGACGAACTCCTCGCGGAACATGCGGATCGCCGAGGCGACCGACGACGGGATCGACGACCCGAGCACACAGATCGTCGTCTGCTCGGGCGGCCAGCTCACCCCGGGGGCGAGGTTGTCGCAGACATCCATCAACAGATCGAGATCGCGCAAGTCACCGTCGCCCTCCTCGATGCGGCGCAGGATCTTCTCGAGCCAGTGACCCCCCTCGCGACACGGCGTGCACTGCCCGCAGGACTCCCGGTAGTAGAAGCGGGTGATGCGCCAGGCGGCGCGCACGGCGCAGCTCGCGTCGTCGAGGACGACGACGGAACCCGAGCCGAGCATCGAGCCCGCCTTGGCGACGGCGTCCTGGTCGAGTCCCAGGTCGAGCTGATCCGGACCGAACCACGGCGCCGAGACCCCGCCGGGGATGAAGGCCTTCAGCTCACCGCGGCCGGCGATGCCGCCCCCGAGCGAGGGGTCGAAGATGAGGTCGCGGAACGTCGTCTTCGCCATCTCGAGCTCGTAGCAGCCCGGGCGGGCGACGCGGCCCGAGAGGGCGAACAGGCGCGTCCCGGTCGAGGTGCCGGCGCCGAGCGCGGCGAAGGCGTCACCGCCGTGCGCAACGATCCAGGGCAAAGCCGAGATCGTCTCGACGTTGTTCACGACCGTCGGTTCGCCGTAGAGACCGATCGCGGCCGGGAAGTTCGGGGGCTTGGGGCGCGGGAAGCCGCGCTTTCCCTCGAGGCTCTCGAGTAGCGCCGTCTCCTCGCCGCAGATGTAGGCCCCCGCGCCCGGGTGGACGACGAGGTCGAGCGAGAAGGACGATCCGAAGATCCGCCGACCGAGCGCGCCGTAGCCGTAGGCGTCGTTGCACGCCGCCACGAGTCGCTCGAGCCCGAGCGCGAACTCCCCGCGACAGAAGATGAAGGCGTGCCTCGCCCCGACGGCGTAGGCGGCGATCGCCGCCCCCTCGATGATCTGGTGCGGGTCACGCTCGATGAGGAGGTGGTCCTTGAACGTCGCCGGCTCGCTCTCGTCACCGTTGACGACGAGGTAGGTCGTTGCCGCCGGGCGCAGCATCGACCACTTGCGGCCCGCCGGGAACCCGGCCCCGCCCCGGCCGAGCAGGCTGGCCCGGTTCACCTCGTCGCGCACGGCCTCGGGTGCCATGCGCAGCGCCTTGCGCAGCGCCTTGTACCCACCGGTCGCGAGGTAACGCGCCAGTCTGTGCGAATCGGCGTCGTCGAGCCGGCTCGTCACGATGCGCGGTGGCGCGCTGAGCATGCCCTCAGCTCCCCGACGGCGCCCGGTGGCGCGTCTCGGCCCCCGGCAGGCCGACGGCGCGCTCGATGCGGCAGAGCACGCCGTGGCGCGGGATCTCGCTTGCTAGTTGGCCCTCGACCAGTGCCTCGACGAGGGCGTCAAACGACTCGTCGTCGCGGGCGGCGACGAAGCGGTGGTTCACCTGCACGCACGGCGCGGCGTCGCAGCCAGCGAGGCACTCGGCCTCCTCGAGGGTGAACTCGCCGTCCTCGGTCGTCTGTCCGCAGCGGATGCCGAGCCGGCGCTCGGCGTGGTCGAGCAGTTCGTAGGCCCCGGAGAACAGACAGGCGATGTTTGTGCAGATCGAGATGACGTGTCGGCCGACGCGGGCGGTGTGGAGCATGTCATAGAACGTCGCCGTGCCGTAGACCTCGGCCGCGGTGACGCCGCAGAGCTCGGCGATCTCCTCCATCGCCGTGGCACACAGCCAGCCGTCCTGGGACTGGGCGAGGTGGCAGAGCGGGATGAGCGCCGAGCGCGGCTGCGGGTAGAGGGCGACGAGCTGCTCGGCGCGCAAACGGTTCTCGGCCGAGAAGTGCGCCGTCACCGGTCGACCTCCCCGAGGACCGGGTCGACCGAGGAAAGGACGGCGATCATGTCGGCGACGAGCCCGCCTTGCAGCGAAGCAGGCACCGACTGCAGGTTGACGAAGCTCGGCGCGCGGATGTGCATCCGCATCGGCCGGTTCGACCCGTCGGAGACGAGGTAGCAGCCGAGCTCGCCACGTGGCGACTCCACCGCGACGTAGGTCTCGCCCTGCGGGGGCTCGATGCCGCGCGTGAAGAGTTTGAAGTGGTGGATGAGCGCCTCCATCGACTCGTCGATGCGGGCCCGTGGCGGGGGCGTGACCTTCTTGTCCTGGGTCCGGTAATCGCCCGACGGCATCTTCTCGAGGATCTGGCGGACGATGCGGATCGACTCCCGCACCTCGTTGAGCCGCACGGCGTAGCGGTCGAAGCAGTCGCCGACCGTGCCGACGATGACGTCGAAGTCGACCTCGTCGTAGGCGAGATACGGCATCGAGCGGCGCAGGTCCCACGGAACCCCGGCGGCGCGCAGGATCGGCCCGGTCGCCGAGAGGGCGAGGAGCTGCTCGGCGCTGACGATCCCGACGCCCTCGGTGCGCTCGCGGAAAATCGGCTGACCGGTGAGTAAGTTGTCGTAGTCGGCGAGCCGGGCCCCGACCGTGTCGACGACCGCCGCGACATCGTCCTCCCATCCGTCGGGCAGGTCTGCCGCGACTCCGCCCGGTCGGATGAAGTTGTGGTTCATCCGCAGCCCGGTGACCTTCTCGAAGAACTGCAACACGAGGTCGCGCTCGCGCAGCCCGAAGATCATCATCGTCGTCGACGCGAGGTCCATCCCGTTCGTCGCCGCCCACATGACGTGGGACGAGATCCGATTCAGCTCGCACATGAGCATGCGGATCCACGTCGCGCGCGGCGGGATCTCGATACCGAGGAGCTTCTCGACGGCGAGCGAGTAGACGAGCTCGTTGTGGAGCGGCGAGAGGTAGTCCATGCGCGTCACGTTCGTCGCGCCCTGGACGTAGGTGAGCTCCTCGCCGGTCTTCTCCATGCCGGTGTGCAGGTAGCCGATCACCGGCTTGGAGCGCAGGATCGTCTCGCCCTCCAGCTCGACCATCATCCGCAGCACGCCGTGCGTCGAGGGGTGCTGCGGTCCGACGTTGAGGATCATCGTCTCGCCCGCCCCGAAGCTCGCATCGGCGGCGTCCGGGTCGAGGGCCGCGTCTTCGGGAACGCGCAGCACGCCGCCGCGCTCGATGACGAGCTCGACGGGTGAGGTCCCGCCGACGGGTGCGAGCTCCTGGGACCCCTCGGCGGTCCGTTCGATAAGGCGCGTCCGCCAAGCGTCGTCCGGGTCGACCGTCGCTCGCTTGCCGTCGTCGGCGGCGCGCCCTTCGCCGCTCATCGCGGACCGGGTGCTTCCTTGAACTGAACCGGGACGCGCCCCACCCCGTAGTCCCGGCGCAGCGGATGCCCCTCCCAGTCCTCGGGCAAAAGGATGCGGCTCGGGTCGGGGTGCCCGGCGAAGCGGATGCCCATCAGGTCGTACGCCTCGCGCTCCATGTTCTCCGTCCCCGGGTAGACGGCGAAGAGCGTCGGACAGACCGGGTCGTGCTCGGGGACCATCACCCGCAGCCGGACACGACGGGCGGCGCGGTGCGAAAGCAGGTTGACGACAACCTCGAAGCGCTCGCGCGCCACACCGGCGGGGAGGGGGCGATCAAGGTGCGTCAGGTAGTCGACGGCGCAGAGGTCGCTGCAGGTTTCGAAACCGGCTTCTCGCAGCGCCTTGGCGAGCCCGACGTAGTCCTGGCGAGATGGGAAGAAGACCTCATCGCCCGCCGAGTCGGCCGACGGCACCTCGGCGAGCTCGGCGACGGTTGCGGCAAGCGACCCCGGCGACGCCATCAGCGCGGCGTCCCGAGGTGGACCGGGGTCGCGAGCGGCGGGGTCCAACCGGGAACCTCGGCGAGGTCGACACCGGCACCCGCCCCGGACGCGGCACGCCGCCGCAGGATCTCGCCCGTCCGGATCTTCTCGTGGAGGGTGAGGATGGCGTGCAGCAGCGTGTTCGGACCCGGCGGACAACCTGGCACGTAGACGTCGACGGGAACGATCTCGTCGACGCCCTGGACGATCGCGTAGTTGTTGAACATGCCGCCGGACGAGGCGCACACCCCCATCGAGATCACCCATTTCGGCTCGACCATCTGGTCGTAGACCTGGCGCAGCACCGGGGCCATCTTCTGGGAGACCCGACCGGCGACGATCATCAGGTCCGCCTGGCGCGGCGAGGACCGGAAAACCTCCATCCCGAACCGGCTGATGTCGTACTCGGCGCCACCGGCCGCCATCATCTCGATGGCGCAGCAGGCGAGACCGAACGTCGCCGGCCACATCGAGCTGCGTCGCGACCATTTCACGAAGTCCTCGAGCTTGCCGGTGAGGAAGTTGTGACTGAGCGACTCGAGGCCGTTCCAGGACTCCCAGACCGGCACCTAGGCCGCCTTTCCGCCGGCGGCACCGACCCGACGGACCGTGGAATCAGTCGTCCGCAGATTCCGCGTCGCGCCTCCCCGCGCCCGTCGCACGGGACCCCAGTCGAGGGCGCCGTTGGCGACGAGGTAGATGAAGGAGAAAAAGACCGCCCCCGCGAAGACGAGCACCTCGACGAGGCCGAAGCGTCCGAGCTGGCCGTAGATCACCGCCCACGGGAAGAGGAAGATGATCTCGATGTCGAAGATGATGAAGATCATCGCGATGAGGTAGAAGCGGACCGGGAAGCGGCTCGGGGGCTCGTAGGCCGGCACGATGCCGCACTCGTAAGGGGCCTCCTTCGCGTCGGTCGGTCGGTATGGCGCGAGGAGCCGCGACGCGGCGATCGACAGGCCCGCGAAGGCAACGCCCAACACGAGCAACAAGAACACCGGCAGGTAGGTATCGAGGCTTCCCATGGCGCTCTGCGGTTCTACCACGACATACAGAACCGGACACATCCTAAAGGAATCGACGCGCGGGCCGACCGGCGGGTAGTGGCTCAGTTTGAGTATTAGCCGTTCAGCAGCGCCAGAGCTTCTCCTAGGGAGCGAGCCTCGTGGAAGACCTCTTGGCTGATCTCCACTGATTGGTCGGTCTGCGACAGCACCCTTACTCGGGCGAAGATCTTGTCACGTAGCATCGACCCGAAATCGTCGTCGTGGCAGCTTCCGACTAGGAACGTCGCAGCGTTTCGGAGATCGTCCCCGTACTCGGCCTTGCTCACGAGTAGTTGGCAGAGACTATGGGCGTCCTGCCGGGCGCTGTTTCTTGACCAGTACTCCTTCAGGGTTTCACGCATTGCTGGTTGTCCTTTCCCTTTGTAGCTAGTCGAGCAATCTGGCGATTTCCCAAACCGACCACGGGTGGTCAGCGACGCCCGCGGCCATCGCCGGGGTGGTTGGCTTGCCGAACCGCTTGCTGAGCGTCTGGTGGGGGCGTCCAAAGTTGTAGTGCATCATGTGAAGAGACACTGAAGCGGCGTGATTCTCGACCTTCTTTGAGAACGCGTTGGTCAACCGAGTGAACCGGCGCATCCCCATACGCATCGTGAGGTTTTGGCGCTCGACGTAGCTGGTCGAAATACGGTTTAGATCGGGGTCGCCGGCCATCACCCGAATATCGGTCCCGGTGCACGTAGCAGGGCTGTAGGAGCGCTCCGGGCTGTCTGTTTCGGTGTTCCCATAAACCTTGTGGAGCATGGCAAAGTCGATGTTGTCGGCCCACAAGCCGTCCACCACCGTGAGATAGTGCCGGAGGCCGTCAGTCGTGAGCTGGATTCGAGCATTCCTAAGTCTTGACCGGAGGTCTGCAAGGAAGGTGTAGGCGTCAGCGACGGTACGTTCTCCAACAAGCCAACTCGGAATGAGTCGCGTGTCTGCGTCGATAGCCACCCACGTCCATACATCTCCGTAGCCGAAAGTGCCCTGGAATTGCTCAGGAACATTCTTTTGCTTGGCGTAGCAAAACTCCCAGATTTCGTCGGCTTCCAGGACCGAGCAGGGGAGGTTCCTAAGGACGCCATCTTGGTACTCGGCGCAGGCATCGCCCAGCCCACAGAGCAACTTGTCGATGGTGTTGCGGGCGACCCCGGTGACCCTGGACACGGCCCGCATGGACATTCCCTCGACCAGGCACGAGATAACCTGACCTCGGCGTTCGGTGGCTAGGCGGTTCATATTGAACATTATACTTGAGAGGTGTATCACCTGTCGAATTACCCGACAGGTTACCACTTTAGACGCTACCTAGTGCTATAATCACCTACCTAGAGGGAGAATCGACACATGCCCCGTTCTTGGAACCAACTGGTAGCAGAAGGGAAGCGCCTCGTCCGACAGGAGGGCGACATCAAGTGGGAGCTTGGTGATCTCGCTCTCGAAGTCGCACCAATGAGCGAGACACACGTGAACACGGGCTCGCTTCAAACACTGGGGGAGTTTGCTGAAGAGATCGGCGTTGACCCAGAGACACTCCGGCAGTATCGGCAGGTCGCAGCGGCTTGGACGGATGTTCGACGTAGAACATCCGCAGCGTGGTCGGTTTACAAGGAGCTGGCGTGGCGCGACGACCGCCAGCAAATCCTCAATCGACTTGTCAAGCAGGGAACCGTCACCGTCGACGCGACGCGTCGAGCTATCAACAAACAGCCGACACGTCCCGCACCTGCAACGCCCGAAGGGCAGGTAGAACTCGCCAAGGAACTTCTAGACGATCCACGCATTCGACGGGAGGTCGTCCGCGACGACCGGGTTCGTCGCGACCTCAACGTTGCGGAGCGCGAAATCGACGCCGGGCGTGCCGCCACGGTCGCGCGGCGTCAGCGCGAGGACGCTCCCCGACTAGCCGAGGCGCGCGAGTTGTACGACGCGAAGGCACGCATCCACCGTGCACGCTCTGAGATCAACATCGCGCTTGAGCGGCTACGCGGTCTGCCACCGCTTGACGCTGAAGAGCGCGAAGCCCTCCGCTATGACGTTGAACTGTTGGAAGCAAGCGTCTCCTGGCTCAGTGAGTTCACAAAGGCTCGTCGGCCGCAGACCCTTGCCAATGAAGTCGAGGAGTTCCTGGCGGACCAGGAGGCATAAGAGAAAGGGAAGCCCGTGGCTGTCCGTACTGCATATAAGCGAGCAGATGACTTTGCGATAGAGGTCTGGGTGGCCTTGGAAGAAGCGGGCGTTGAGGGACTAACGCTCGTTGAACTACAAAAGCGGACTGGCCTCAGCCGTGCCCAAGTTAAGGCTGGGATTGCACAGGTTAATCACGTCCTGCAGCTCGCGAAAGAACAACCGATCATGGTTGTTACGCATGGCTGGCGTTATGTGCTCCCTGAGCTATACAAGGACTTATTGCCTTGGGTCTACAACAGGTTGGGCGACATGTTGACCCGAATGCAAACCGAGCGAACGAGGCTGCTTTCGGCAGATGGGAAATGGCCTCAGGTAATCCCACGCAATGTCACCAAGGCCATAGATCGGTTGATCGAAGACCTTTCCGAACTCAAGGAATGGGCAGAACGGGAGCGCAGCGCCTAGCGATTTGCCCAGCGAGTAGTTACGGCCTTGCGGGCGATATTTGATCGCTCCTTGGCCGTGAGCTTCGTCGCTCTCGCGGCACCGCCCTTTTGACCGCCCTTGCGACCGCGAGCGACCGCCGCCGCATCCTTCCCCGCGTTGGGGTCCGGGATTTCGACCAGGCCAGCCGCGATGTCCACAGTGACCTTGCCGCGCTGATTCACGTCGGTTGGCATCTTGGTCCGCTTCGTCACGCCACCAGCCTACGGGATCGGTCGCCTGACCCGGAGTTCAAACTGAGCCACTACCGACCGGCGACGGCGCGCCGGAACGACCGGTACGCTCGCCCTGTGCGTCATCCCGCCGCCAGGACCGCCGACGCGGCGGTCCAGACGATTCCCCGTTCCTGCGAGGTGCTCGTCGTCGGCGCCGGACCGGCGGGGTCAGCCGCCGCCTACTGGCTGGCGGAAGCGGGATTCGACGTCGTCGTGCTGGAAAAGAAGCACTTCCCGCGGGAGAAGACGTGCGGCGATGGGCTGACGCCGCGCTCGGTGCGCCAGCTCGAGGACATGGGACTCGGCGACGAGCTCCGCCGTTACCACCGCTTCGATGGTCTGCGCGCCCTCGCCTACGGTCGTGAACTCCTCCTGCGCTGGCCGAAACACCCCGATTTCGGCGACTTCGGCTACGTCGTCACCCGGGCCGAACTCGACGCCCTCGTCGCGCGTCGCGCCGAGAAGGCGGGCGCGCTCGTCCTCGAGGGCTGCGAGGCGCTGGCGCCGCTCGGCACCGGGGCCGGCTCGGGCGGGCCGGCAGGCGGCGCCCTCGTCGCCGAGCACGCGACGGGCGCCACTTTCGAGATCACGGCCGGCGTCGTCATCGTCGCCGACGGCGCCAACTCCCGCTTCGGCCGCGCCCTCGGCGCGGCACGCGACCGCGGCGTGCCCCAGGGGTTGGCGATCCGCGGCTACTTCTCCTCGCCCCGTCACGACGAGGCCTGGATCGAATCGCACCTCGATCTGCGCGACGAGACAGGAGCGGTCATCCCCGGCTACGGCTGGGTCTTCCCCCTCGGCGACGGTCGGGTGAACGTCGGCATCGGCGTGCTGTCGACGTTCGAACGCTGGAAGGAGACGAACACGACGCATCTCCTCGCCGCTTTCGTCGCCGGCGCGCCGGCGTCGTGGTGTCTCGGCCCGCACAGCGCCCTCGGCGAGCCGACAGGCGGAAGACTACCGATGGGACTCTCGGTCGGCCCACGCCAGGGCCCCGACTACCTCCTCGCCGGCGACGCCGGCGGGTCGATCAACCCCTTCAACGGCGAGGGCATCGCCTACGGCTACGAGACGGGGCGCATCGCGGCCTCCTTCGCCGCGCAAGCGCTCCTCGCCGGGGACAAGCGCGTCCTCGCGGGCTACGACGCCCGTCTCAGCGAGAACTACGGCCTTTACTTCAAGACGGCGAGTGCCTTCATGAAGATGATGGGCCGTCCGGCCGTGATGCGCGCCCTCGTCAGCACCGGCATGTACTCCCGCACGCTGATGGAGTGGCTGCTCCGGATCATGTCGAACCTGATCCGCACCGACGAGATCGGCCCCGCCGAGCTCGCCTACGGGGCGATGGCTCGCCTCGCGCGCCTCCCTGGCTGATCGGTCTCGGCCACGACCTCTGGCGCCGCGGCCTGCGCGGCGGCGATCGTCGCCTCGATCTCCTGCTCGCCGTGCGCCACCGAGCAGAACATCACCTCGTACGGGCTCGGCGGCAGCGCGATGCCCCGGGCGAGCATCGCCCGGAAAAAGCGCGCGTACCTCCCGTTCGCCGCGGCGTGACGCGCGCCCTCGAAGTCGGTAACCGGCGCATCAGCGAAAAAGACACCGAAAAGCGTCGCCTCGACGGGCACCTCGACGGCGAGACCGGCGGCGCGCAGCGCCGCGCCAAGCCCCGTGGAAAGACGCCCGACGGTCAAGGCGAGCTCCTCGTAGACCGACGGCGCGAGGAGCTCGAGCACGGTGAGTCCGGCCGCCGTGGCGAGCGGGTTCCCCGAGAGCGTGCCGGCCTGGTAGACGGGGCCGAGCGGCGCGAGCTGGCGCATCAGCGGCGCGGCGCCACCGACAGCGGCGAGCGGCAATCCGCCGCCGACGACCTTGCCGAAGCAGAAGAGGTCCGGCTGCACCCCGAAACGCCCGGCGGCACCGGCGGGGCCGAGTCGGAAGCCGGTGATCACCTCGTCGAAGATCAACAGCGCCCCGGCCGCGTCGCAGGCACGGCGCAGCCCGGCGAGGAAGCCCGGCGCCGGGGGGACGAGCCCCATGTTCGCCGCCACCGGCTCGACGATGACACAGGCGACCCGCTCGTCGAGATCGGGCACGACGTTGTAGGGCGCGACAACGGTCGCGCCAACGGCCCCGGCAGGAACTCCCGCCGAGTCGGCGAGCCCGAGGGTGGCGACGCCGCTGCCGGCCGCGGCAAGGAGCGCGTCGGCGTGACCGTGGTAGCAGCCGGCGAACTTCACGACTCGCTCCCGGCCCGTCGCGCCGCGCGCCAGACGGATCGCCGTCATCGCCGCCTCGGTGCCGGACGAGACGAGCCGCACCATCTCGCAGCCCGGCACCGCCCGGGTGATCTTCTCCGCCAGCAGCACCTCGGACTCGGTCGGCGCGCCATAGGTCGTACCGGCCGCGGCCGCCGTCGCCACGGCGTCGACGACAGCGGGGTGGGCGTGGCCGAGGATCGAGGCGCCCCAGGACTGGACGTAGTCGACGTAGCGGTTCCCGTCGACGTCGGTGAGGTAGGCGCCGTCGGCGGCGGCGACGAAGTACGGCTCGCCGCCGACCGAACCGAAGGCCCGCACGGGTGAATTGACCCCGCCGGGGATGACGGCGGCGGCCCGGGCGAACAGTGCCGAGCTCGCGGCGTGCCGCACGGCCCTACCGGCCGCCCAACAGCTCGGCGGCTTCCTGCGCGAGGTAGGTGAGGATGAGATCGGCGCCGGCGCGCTTCACGGCGAGCAGCGTCTCGCGCACCATCGCCTCGCGGTCGATGACGCCGAGCTCGGCGGCGGCGACGAGCATCGCGTACTCCCCGCTCACGTGGTACGCCGCGACGGGCACGTCGGCGAGGCGGCGGACCTCGGCGAGGACGTCGAGGTAGTGGAGGGCGGGCTTCACCATGACGATGTCGGCACCCTCGGCGAGATCGAGGCGCACCTCGGCGAGTGCCTCGCGGCGGTTCGCCGGGTCCTCCTGGTAGCTCTTCCGGTCGCCGCCGCCGACGATGCGCACGTCGACCGCCTCACGGAACGGCCCGTAGAGCGCCGAGGCGTACTTCGCGGCGTAAGCGAGGATCGCCGTCTCGGCGTGCCCCGCCTCGTCGAGCGCGGCGCGGATCGCGCCGACCTGGCCGTCCATCATCCCGCTCGGGGCGACGAGATCCGCCCCGGCGTCCGCCTGCGCCACGGCGACCTCGGCGTAGCGGCGAATCGTCGCGTCGTTGTCGACCCTGCCGTGGCTGTCGAGGATGCCGCAGTGACCGTGATCGGTGTACTCGTCGAGGCAGCAGTCAGCGATGAGGACGAGTTCATCGCCGACGGCGTCTCGCATCGCCCGCAGCGCGACCTGGACGATGCCGTCGGGATTCGATGCCTCCGTGCCGACGGCGTCCTTGGCGGCCGGGATCCCGAAGACGACGAGCGCCGGCACGCCGAGCGCGACGAGCTGGCGCGCCTCGGCGACGGCCGAGTCGACCGTCTGCTGCGCCACCCCCGGGAGCGCGACGATCGGGACGGGCTCGTCGATGCCCTCCCGCACGAAAAGCGGTGCGACGAGATCGTCGACGACGACGTGGGTCTCGGCGACGAGCCGGCGCAATACCGGCGTCCGGCGCAGCCGGCGCAGCCGGCGCGCCGGGAACCCCGCGCCACGAAGAGTCGATCCGCCCTCGGCCATCACGTCCAGCCTACGACCGCGGCCGCGCTCCCACCGCTGGGCCAGGGTGGTCGACCGCCCAGGCGACGAGGGCAGCGACGAGCCCCTCGACCGAATGCACCTCGGCCTCGACGGTGACCGTCATGCCGAGATCGCGCACGGTCGCCGACGTCACCGGCCCGATCGACACGACGACGGGAGGCACGCCAGCCGCCATGAGGTCCCGGTAGCCGGCCACGGTCGACGACGACGTGAAGGTGATGGCGTCGGCCGTCGCCGCCCGCGCCAGCGCCTCCGGCGACGGCGCCGCCGGGACCGTCCGGTACGCCTCGACGACCTCGACCTGCCAGCCGAGGCGCCGCAACCCCTCGGGTACGACGTCACGCGCCCCCGCGGCGCGGGGCAAAAGAACCCGACCACCGCGCACCGCTGGCAGGAACTCGGCAACAAGCGTCTCACCGACGAAGCGCGAGGCCACGAGGTCGACGGTCACCCCCCGGCGTCGCAGCGCCGCCGCCGTGCCGACGCCGATGGCCGCGAGGCGCGCCGCGCCCCAGGCAGGCACGCCGGGAATCTCGGCAAAGAGGCGCGCGACCGCGTTCTCGGAGGTGAAGACGACCCAGTCGAACTGGGCAAGGCGAGCCGCCGCGGCCCGCAGCGCCGCCCCGCCGTCGGCAGGTTCGGCGACGGCGATCGTCGCCAGCTCGATCACCTCGGCCCCCGCGGCCTCGAGCGCCGCGACGAGCGGCGCCGCCTGGGCGGCGGCCCGCGTGACGACGACGCGCCAGCGCGCGAGCGGCGGTCCGGCCCGTCCCGCTGGCGACGAAGCGTCGGCGAGAAAAGGTGCGAGAAACGACCGCGCGCCGTCCGCAAAAAGCAGCCGCTCGGCGAGCGCCGTGCCGACGGCGACCGGGTCGTCGCCTTGCATCGCCCGGCGGACGAGCGCGTGCCCGTCCTCACGGCCGATGCACCCGTCGAGCACGACGGGGCCCCAAATCGAATCGCACGTCGCGTGGGCGCCAACCGGCGCGTCGCAACCACCACCGATGCGGCGGAGGAACGCCCGCTCGGCGGCAACCGCCCGCGCGACAAGGGAATCGTCGATCGCGGTAAGCAGCTCGATCGTCGCCGCGTCGTCAGCCCGACAGCGCAGGCCGATCGCGCCCTGCCCGACCTGGGGAAGCATCACCTCGGTCGCCAGCACCTCGGCGACCCGGCCCATCTGCCCGAGGCGTTCGAGGGCGGCGACGGCGACGACGACGCACCCGCCCGGTGGCACGCGGGAAAGACGCGTCGCGATCGAGCCGCGCAGCTCCACAAAACAGAGATCAGGACGCGCCTGCGCGAGCTGGGCGCGCCGCCGCACCGCGCCCGTCGCGACGAGTGCCCCCGGCGCGAGCTCTTCGAGCGTCGCGCCGACGAGGGCGTCGCGTGCGTCGAGCCGCTCCGGCGTCGCGGCGAGGACGAGCCCGGCGGGCGGGGCCGACGACGGGAGGTCCTTCAGGGAATGGACCGCGACGTCGGCACGGCCCTCGAGCACCGCCCGCTCGATCTCGGCGACGAACACGCCGCTGCCGCCGAGCGCGTGGATGGCGGCTTCCGGGCGCCGGTCACCTGCGGATTCGACGACGACGAGCTCGGTGGCGAGTGTCCTGTCGACGTCCGCCAGGCGGGCCTGCACCCGCCGCGCCTGTTCGAGGGCGAGCGGGCTGCCCCGTGTCGCGAGTCGCAGCACGCCCATCACGCGCCGAGCGTCGGCGCCCGGATGCCCTCGCGGCCGCTCGCCACGGCGGCTAGAGGCCGAAGAGCGTGCGCAGCGCCTCGTCGAGGCGCTCGCCGTGTGCCGAACCGGCCGCCGCTTTCACCTGGACGGTCGGCTCGTGGACAAGCTTGGCGACGATGCGGCGCGTCGCCGCCTCGACGGCGGCGCGATCGTCGGCGCCGAGACGGGAGAGCACGGCAGCGATCCGTGCCAGTTCCGCCACCCGGATGGTTTCGGCGCGCTCATGCAGTGCCGAGACGACCGGAGCCGCCGATCGCCCGCGGGCGTCGGCGCAGTAACGGCCGAGCTCCTCGTCGATGATCGCCTCCACCCGCGCGATCTCGGACCGCCTCGTCGCCATCGATCGCTCGGCGAAGCTGCGGAGGTCGTCGACGTCGCGCAGCGTGACGCCGGGGAACGACGCGACGGCGGGATTGACGTCGCGCGGCACCGCCGCGTCGACGATGAGCAGCGGCCGCCGGGGCCGCGTCGCCCGGGCCAGGCGAAGGTCCTCCGGCCCGAGCAGCACCTCCGGGGCGGTCGTCGCCGAGAACAGCACGTCGGCGTCGGCGAGCGCCAGGCGGAGCTCGGCGAATTCGGCTCCCCGGCCGGCGATCGCACGGGCGACGGAGTCCGCCTTGTCCCGGCTGCGACTCACGACGACGAGGTCCCCGAGATCGCCCTCGGCGCCGAGGGCGGCGATGATCCCTTCGCCCATCTCGCCGGCGCCGACGACGACGACGCGCCGGCCCGCCAGCGACCCGTTGCAGTGCTCGGTGGCGAGCGCCACCGCGACGTGGGCGAGCGAGGTTGTGCCGCGGGCGATCCCCGTCTCGCTCCGGGCGCGCTTTCCGACCTCGACGGCGTGGCGGAACAGATCATCGAGTACCGGACCCGAGGCCTGTTCTTCACGGGCGCGTTCGTGCGCGGCGCGCACCTGCCGGAGGACCTCGCCCTCGCCGAGCACCGGCGAGTCGATGCCCGACGCCACCGCGAAAAGGTGCCGCACGGCCGACTCCCCGTGCTCGGTGACGAGCGCCTCGTCGAGGCTGGCGGCGGCGGTGGTCGAAGCGGCAAGCCGGTCGCCGAGGAAACGGCGGATCTCCGCGACCCCGTCGTGGAAGCGCGCGGCGACGGCGTAGACCTCGGTGCGCATGCAGGTCGAGACGATGACGGTCTCGGAAAGATGCGGGCTGTCGCCGAGACCGGCGAGCGCCTTCGGCAGCTCCTCGTCGGAAAACGCCAGGCACTCCAAAAGCTCGAGCGGCGCGTCCCTTTCGTGGAGGCCGACGACGACGACGGGCACGCTCCCCTCCTCGGGCTCTCGCTTCCTCACCGCTCGACAGCGGCGACGAGCCGCGGCGACGCGGCGCGCGACCACGTCGCCGGCAGCAGACTCTACGGGCTCATCTCGCTTCCGCCCAACACGCGCCTGGCCGGCGGAGCGGCTTTTTCGACCTCGCCATCCTCGGCCAACAGGCCGCGGGGCCGGGAACGGTAGAAAGCGAGCACCTGCAGCTCGGCGGCGAGATCGACCTGCCGCACCGTCACCGTGTCCGGAACGGTCAAGACGACGGGCGCGAAGTTGAGGATCGACCGCACCCCGGCGGCGACGAGGCGGGCGGCGACGGACTGGCTGGCGCTCGCCGGCGTCGTGATGACCCCGATCCGCACCCCTTCACGGGCGCAAGCCTCGCTGAGCTCGTCAAGGTGCTCGATGACGATGCCGTCGAGCATCGAACCGACGATCGCCGGGTCGGTGTCGGCGAGCACGGCCACGCGGAATCCACCGGACTGGAAACCGCGCGACCGGATGAGTGCCCGTCCCAGGTTGCCGATCCCGACGAGCGCCAGCGGCCAGTCGCGGTCCAAAAAGAGCGCCCCGTCGACGTGGGAGAGCAGGTGCGGCACCGCGTAGCCGCTGCCACGGGTCCCATACGTGCCAAAACGTGAAAGGTCCCGACGCAAAGTCGCCGGGTTCACCCCGACGACCGCGGCGAGCTCGCGCGACGAGACGTGCTCGATGCCCCGCTCGACCATCAGCGAAAGCGCACGGTGGTAGAGCGGCAGGCGCGCGACGGTCGGCTCCGGAATCCGTTCATCCAGCCGTCTTCGCCCTTCCCCCACCACGTCATGCACGCTAACGACGAGAACCGCCACGAACAACGCCCGGGCGCGACGACCCGAGAGGAAACAGCGTTCCCCGCCCGCCGGGTCGACGACGGCCGCGACGTCCCGGCGAGAAGCGCCGCCGGCCTCGCCCCGGGAGATCACGGAAGGGCATCGTCACCGGGCGCGCACCGCCGGAGCTGCAGCGTCCCCGTCGGTTGGCCGCCCGCCAACGACTCGACGACCGTCGGCCGCTGGGCGGAAGTGGTGCTGCCTACCCCGCTTCGGTGAATCGCGTGGCGAGGTAGCCGTCGACGTCCTCTTCGCGCAGCCGATAGGACTTGCCGACGCGCACTGCGGACAGCTGCCCGGAACTGATGAGCCGATAGACGGTCATGTTCGAGATCCGCAGCATCTGCGCGACCTCACCCACCGTCAGGAAGTGGGACTTGGTGTATTGGATGGACAGCGCAATCACCCCTCTCCGCCGACACGACTGTAGGCCAGCGGGGCTCGTGGGGAAAGAGGGGAAAGAGATTTTGTCGCTTGCCGGAGGTCAGACCCGTCACCTGGGCTTCTGGCGCGATTCGTCGCCGGCGCCACCGAGCTCGCCCGCCCGGACGACCGCCGCGGCAACGGCGTCGGCGACGGCGGCACGCACGGCGCGCGCCTCCAAGACGTTGATCGCCGCCTCGGTCGCCCCCCCGGGGGAAGTGACCTCGCCGCGCAACACATCGGCCGGCCGCCCCGTCTCGATCATCATCCGGGCCGCACCGAGCAGGGTCTCGGCGACGAGCTGGCGGGCGACGGTACCGTCGAGCCCGGCGGCGACGCCGGCCGCGACGAGCGCCTCGGCGAGGAAGTAGAGGTAGGCCGGTCCGCACCCGGACACCGCCGTCGCCGCGTCGAGCAGCGCCTCGGGGAGCCGGACGACGCTGCCGACCGCCGCGAGGATCCCCTCGGCCCAGGCGAGGTCGTCCTCGGTCACGCCCGAGTCGCCGGTGATGATCGAGACGCCCGCCCCCAGCTGCGCCGGGGTGTTCGGCATCGCCCGCACGACAGCGACGCCCTTGCCGAGCCACGCTCCGAGGCTCGCCGTCGTCACCCCGGCGGCGATCGACAGGGCGCGCCGGTAGCCGAGGCCGCCGAGCTCCCGACAGAGCGCCTCGGCGTCGTGCGGCTTCACCGCCACGACGAGCCCGTCGGCGGCGACCGGCGCGGCGACGACGACGAGCCCGGGGAAGCGGGCGCTAAGTGTGGCGCGCGCCTCCGCGACACGCTCGGCGACCGCGATCTCCTCCGGTGCCGCCCACCCGCCCTCGATGAGTCCGGCGACGAGGGCGGACCCCATCCGGCCCCCGCCGACGACGAGCAGTCGGACGCCCACGCCCGACCTCAACCGCACTCGACGAGGCTGCGTGCCGTCAGGTCGTTGTAGAGGCGGCGCAGGCGGGCCGCGGCGAGCGACCAGGTGTAGGCGCGGGCGCGTCGGGCCGCCGCCTCGCCGAAACGCGCCGCCAGCTCGGGGCGGTGAACGAGGGAGGCGACGTAGCTCGCGAAGACGTCGACGCCACCGCCGTCGACGAGGAAGCCCGTCTCGCCGTGGTCGACGAGCGTCGTGAGACCGCCGACCGCCGAGGCGACGACCGGCGTGCCGCAGGCCGCCGCCTCCAGGGCGACGAGCCCGAAGGACTCCGCGCGGCTCGGCACGAGACAGACGTCCGCCGCGCGGTAGTACGTCGAGAGCCGCTCGTGCGGTTGCGGGGCGACGAAGGCGACCCGCGCGGCGAGCCCGAGGTCGGCGACGAGGCCGCGCAGCGCGGCGACCTCGTCGTCCCCGCGCGGCCCGCTCGGACCGCCGACGACGGCGAGGCGGGCTTCGGCGACGCCGAGGCGGTCGAGCGCGGCGAGTGTCCGCACGGCGACATCGGTCCCCTTCAACGGCTGGATACGACCGACGAAGAGCAGGAGCGGACCGGGTCCGGCGAGTCCGACCGCCCGGCGGGCTTGCGATTTCTCGCCCGGCGAGAAAAGAGCGTGGTCGACGCCGGGGGCGACGATCTCGACCCGCGCCGGGTCGGCGCCGTAGAGCTCGACGAGCTGCTCGAGCTCGACCGAGCAGGAGGCGAGGATGGCGTCCGAGCACCCGATGACGTCCGCCTCGGCCCGGGCGCGTCGCCCCAGATCGGCGGCGTCGAAATCCTCCGGGCTCGCCTCGGCCTTCACGCGGTCGAGCGTGTGGAACGTCGAGACGAGTGGGATGCCGAGTCGGTGCTTCAGGGCGTGTCCGGAGATCCCCGAGAGCCAGTAGTTGGCGTGAATCGCCTCGACGCGGGGCGCGCCCAACGCCTCGAGCCCGGCGAGGCGGTCGGCGACGGCCTCGGTGAAGCCGCCAACGAACTCGTGGAGAAGGCCCTTGGCGACCGGGCGGCGCGGACCGGCCGCGACGTAGTGGACCGTCAGCCCCGGCTCGACCTCGACAAGGGACGGCAGGTCTTCGGACGATGCCCGCGTGAAAACCTCGCACTCGACTCCGGCGCGGGCAAGTGAGGCGGACAGCTCGCGCACGTAGACGTTCATCCCGCCACCGTCGCCGCTGCCGGGTTGTGCCAGTGGCGAGGTGTGCATCGAGAGCACGGCGAGCTTGTGCATCGGCGCCCAGCGTAACGGCCCGGCCCCCGAGAACTGCACCAATCCGCTCAACGAACCGGACCGGCCCGACCCGGCGGCGCGTAGCGGTAGCGCACGACACCGACGAGCGCGGCGGGGCGCACCGCGCCGAAGTGGCGGCTGTCGCGGCTCGCTCCCGGATTGTCGCCCGCGACGACGACTCCCTCGGGCGTCACCGCGCCGACGCGTTTCACGATCAGCCGCCCCGACCCCTCGGGGTCGACGAGCACGACGAGGTCCCCCGCCGTGACGTGACGCGTCCGGCGGACGGCACAGCGGTCACCGTCGCGCAACGTCGGCAGCATGCTCGGGCCGACGACGACGACGCGGGCCGGGATCCGCAAGGCCTGGGCGAGCGCGGCGCGGCGCGGGTGCAGACGGTATCGCCCGAGGTCCGCGCCGTTAGTGTTGAGCGCGCCGTCACGATCGGCGCCGGCGCGTTCCCCGCGACGGCGGGTGATGGACCGTGATCGAAGGAGTCGTGACATGTCACTCACCTCGTACCTGCTTCTGCTCGCCGACCGGGTCGCGCCGCCGCGCCCGGCGTACGCCCACTGCGACCTACCCTGCGGCGTCTACGACCCCGCACAGGCCCGCATCGAGGCGGAGTCGGTGAAAGCCTGCATGGAGAAGTTCAACGCGTCGGATGATCCGGTGTTCCGTCAGCGCGCCATCATGATCAAAGAGGAGCGGGCCGAGCTCGTGAAGCACCACCTCTGGGTGCTGTGGACCGACTACTTCCGGCCCGAGCACGCCGAGGCCTTTCCCGAGCTGCACGAGCTCGTCTGGATGACGACGAAGGCCGCCGGCGAAGCCAAGAAGACCTGCGACGTCTCGGTGGCGAACCGCCTGCTCGAGGGCATCGCCGAGATCGACCGCATCTTCCGCGAGACGAAGAAGGCCTGAGCCCCGCGGGCGCGGCGGGCGGCGAATCCGCTCAGTCCGACACGCCGTGGGCCGCGCAGGTCCGCTCGGTCGGCACGGCGGCGAGCCGTTCCGGCTCGATCGGCGCCCCGCACAGATCACAGGTCGCGTACGTACCGCGGGCGAGTCGCTCGATCGCCTGTTCGATCGCGCCCAACTCGGTCTCGGCCTCGGAAAGCAGGGTGCGGACGCTATCGATGGCGGGGTCGCGTGACGTCGTCGATGACTCCTGCTGTCGTGGCATCTCCGACGACGCGACCATCGGGCGCTCCCTCCTGGCGGGGCGTGGCGGACGACCGAGCACGGAATCTCTTTCGTCAAGCGGCGAGCGTAGCGGACGACCCGGGGCCAACTGGAGCACGATGGACCCGCGCCTTCGCTGGCCTGACACTGCTTTTCTCGAGCGATCGCGCTACCCGGCCGGCGCTAGCCTCCCGACATGACCGGGCATGGGAGCGATGACCTTTAGCACTCCTTTCAGCGTCGCCGACGGCCGCGAATCGGGCGTCGCCCGGGTGCTCGTCGTCGCCGCGCATCCCGACGACGTGGACTTCGGCGTCGCCGGGTCCGTGGCGCTCTGGACCGACGCCGGTATCGACGTCTCCTATTGCATCGTCACCGACGGCGACGCCGGGGGGTTCGACCGTTCGATCGGGCGCGCCGAGATGGCGACGATCCGTCGGGAGGAGCAACGCGCCGCCGCCGCCGTCGTCGGTGTCCACGAACTGCACTTCCTCGGCTACCCCGACGGCGCGCTCGTCGCTTCGACCGAACTGCGACGCGACATCAGCCGTCTCTTCCGTTCCCTGCGCCCCGACCGTGTCGTCTGCCAATCCCCGGAGCGGAACTGGGACGCGCTCGGCGCCTCCCATCCCGACCACCTCGCCGCCGGCGACGCCACGGTCGGCGCCTTCTATCCCGACGCCCGCAATCCCTTCGCCCACCCGGAGCTCCTCGCCGAAGGACTCGAGCCCCACGTCGTCGGCGAGCTGTGGCTCGCCGCCCACCCCCATCCGAACCGCGCCGTCGACGTCACCGAGACCTTCGACCGCAAGATCGCCGCCTTGCGCTGTCACGTGAGCCAGGTCGCAGAGGGCGAGTGGCTCAGAGAGCGCGTCGGCGCCTGGCTCGCCGCCGGGGCACGGCGCGCCGGGCTCGCCGAAGGGCATCTCGCGGAGGTGTTCCGGGTCGTCTCGGCGCCCTGACGGCACGTGTGGCCGGGCGCCAAGGCACACTGCGGCGAGCCGAGAGATCGCTCGGGCCCATCAGTTGAAGTGGATGAGCAACGCCGCGCCGAAGACGACGCAGTAGATGGCGAACGGCGTCAGCGTGCGGGTCGTGAACCAGCGCGTGAGGAAGCGCACCGAAATCCAGGCCGCGACGCCCGCGCACGCCGCCGCCGCGAGGGTCTGACCGCGGATCCCGTTGCCGGTCGCCCCGAGCAGGTCCGGCAGCTTGTAGACGCCGGCGGCGAGGATGACCGGCGTCGCGAGCAGGAACGAGAAGCGTGCCGCGTCCTGGTGGTCGAGGCCGCGCACGAGGCCCGCCACCATCGTGATCCCAGAACGGCTGATGCCGGCGATGAGCGCGCACACCTGCGCGACCCCGATGACGAAACCTTCTCTCATCGTCAGCGTCGCGAGCGCCCGAGCGGGACGCCGGGCATCGGCGTCGACGGCGGCGGCCCCCGCCAGCGGCAGGACGGCACGTCTCCGACGCAGCAGCTCGCCCGTCGCGAGCAGAAAGCCGTTGACGACGAGGAAAGCCGACGCCGCGATGGGCTTGGAGAACAGCACCCGCAGCGGGTGCTCAAGGGCGACCCCCGTGATCCCGGCGGGAATGGTCGCGACAACGAGGAGCCAGCCGAGGCGCTCGGTCGGGGTGGCGATCGCCCGGCGCCGCGCCGAGCCGACAAGCGCGCCGACAATCTTCACCCAGTCCCGCCGGAAGAACAGAACGAGTCCGAGGGCGGTGCCGACATGGAGACCGACGAGAAAGGCGAGCCAGAACGACTCCGGGGCCGATTCGGCCGCGACGACGTTGTGCCACCCGAAAAGCGCGGGGAAGACGACCGCGTGGCCGAGGCTCGAAACCGGGAAGAGCTCGCTGACTCCCTGCAGGACCCCGAGGATGATCGCCTGCCAGTAGTGCATCTCGCTGGCGTGCGAGTGGGCGAGGCCGGCTGCCGATTGCAGCAGCCAACTCGCCTGGAAAACGCCCCGAGCCGTCACCTTGCCGCCTCATGGGCGCGACCGCCAGCCTCTCGCGGCGATCCGTGCACGGTCTGCTCCCTCGTCCTTAGCCCGACGGATGCTACGACACCGGGACCCATCGGTGCCGCGAGTCGCTCACCTGCCGCCTGAGACCCGAAGAGCCCGCCGGCAACAGCCGGCGGGCTCTTCGTTGCGGATTTGGAAAGGTCTAGACCACCCGTACGTTCTGGGCTTCCTCACCTTTACGGCCCGGAACGACGTCGAACTCGACGCGCTGGCCCTCCTCTAGGGTCTTATAGCCCGATCCCTGAATGCTTGAGTAGTGAACGAAGACGTCATCACCTTGCTCACGCGAGATGAAGCCATAACCCTTCTCGGAGTTAAAAAACTTAACTGTTCCTGTAGCCAATTCGGATTCTCTCTCTCAACAGCGCGCGCGGTCCTTCTGACCTCGTGCTGACGGCAGCCTACGGGAGATTCGACACCTCGGCGTGGAAATCGCGAAAAAGGCCAAATTGGCCCCGTGTCCAGAGAGACAACTCTTGTCGCGCCGCACCGACGATTCGGCAATCGGACGTTGACCACCGTCTCAGCGTGAGCGCGCTTCGATCGCTACAGTCGGGCGGTCCGCGTCGATCGTCAAGGGAGAAACCGATGCATGCAGCCGCCTCGTTGGCACCAGTTCTTGGAACGTTGAGCAAGCACCACCTGGCGGGAATCGTCGGCATCGTCATCGGCGCGCTGTTAGTCATCGTCGGCGGTATCCGGGTCGCGCTCCACATGACCCGCGCGCTCGTCGTGCCGATCGCCGGCCTCATCATCGCGGTACTCGCCGTCCTCGTCTACGCCAAGGTCTACTGAGCCCGCTTCTGCCGACCCGATCCGCGATCTCCAGCCGCCGGCCGGGCGCGCCACCCCAATGCGTCGATGACCCGGCGACCGGTCGGGACGGAGCGGGCGCGAGCTCGCGGGGCGTGTGGCGTCGACGCCGGGCTCAGCGATTGGCGCAGAGATCGACCCGCTTCGCCGCCAACACGTAGCTGACGGCCGCGACGAGCTGCGCGCGCGTCAGTTCACCACTGCCAACCGCCCCGACGATGGCGTGCACGATCTCTTTCGTCACGCTGGCGGTGGTCCCGGCGGGCTCTTGATAGAGGAGCAGGTCGGCACCGGCGCGCAGGGCCGCCACCGCGGCTTGGGGAACCGTCAGCCCCGTGGCGGTGATCGCCACGGCGCTCAACGCATCCGTGACGATCAGTCCTTGGAAATGGAGTCGTCCCCGCAACAGCCCCGTCTCGACGACGGCCGACAGGCTCGCCGGTACCGACGTGAGGCCCGGCACGCTCGCGTTGGCGACCATCACGGCTTCCGCGCCCGCATCGATCGCCTTGATGAACGGAAGGAGTCCGGTGCGCTCGAGACGACGCCAGGGGATCGTCGCAGCCGGCCCGACGTCGGTGTTCCCGCTGACGCCGCCGAGGCCGGGAAAGTGTTTCACCACGGCGATCACGCCGGCGCGCTCCAGCCCGGAGGCGAAGGCGAGACCGTCTGCCGAGGCGACGGCGACGTCGGCGCTGAACGACCGGGTCCCGTCGGGATCCCGGGCATTCGGTCCGACGCCTCCGTCAACGTCGAGCACGGGCGCGAGGTCCATCGTCACCCCCGCGGCCCGCATGCGTCGACCGACCTCGGTCGCGAGCGCCTCGATCTGCGCCGGGCTCATCGTCGCCCCCATCGTGCGCGCCGCGGGAATCGATCCGACGAGATTGGGCATCCGCTGCACGAGGCCCCCCTCCTCGTCGGTCATGACAACGGGCTTCACATCTCCCGGGGCACGAGCCACGAGCACGGCGAGCTCCTGGCCGAGTTCGGCGGGTGCGAAGGACCCGAAAAGGACGATCCCGCCGATGCCGATCGAGACCTCCTCGGCGAGCGAATCGACGTCGTCTTCGCGTGCCGCCGTGCCCAGCGTTTGGGCCGCAAGACGGGAAAGGCTCCAAGAGGCGAGCTTCTTCGCCACCGAGCACGCCTGCGGCACGTGCGGGCGCGCCGCTACCGAGCGGCTCGGCGCGGCACCCGCCGTGGCGAGCCCGGGCTCGCCTGCCAGGACGACTCCGACGACGGCGAGAACGAGCGTCGCCGCGCGCAAACGTGAGCGGCGGGGCGCGGTCATCTGAACCGGACGATCCTCGCTCGCCCCTCGAGGCGAGGCAAATCACACTGTGGTCGACAACTTCCTATGGTCCGGCCACCATTCGGCCGTATCATCACATCGAACCGCGCGCGGCGTGCCGAGACGCGTTACGCGACAATCGGGCCAGCTGGCCGACTTGAAAGGACCCAACGATGGGGGACAAGTCACCGAAGAAGACGAGCACGAAGAAGCCGGGGCGCAGCGTGAAAGAGAAACGCGCCGCGAAGAAGTCGAAGGAAGCCTCGAAGCCGACCGCCTGACACCCGGGCTGACCTCGCCGTCACCCGTTCGCGCCGCGCACGATCGGGCGCCCTCCCACCCTGTCGCGAGTTGCCCGACGCGCATTGCGACTCGGGCTGCGCGTTCTCGACCCGCCGTGGCGCCGCGGGCGCCACACAGCCCCGATCGCGTTCAGCAGGCGGAGTCTCACGCCTGAATGACCCGGGAGCGCTGACGGCCGAGCCCGTCCGCTTCGAGCTCGACGACATCGCCGTGGCGCAGGAAGGGGACCTGCGGGTCGCCCTGTGAGACGCCAGCCGGGGTCCCGGTGTTCAGCACATCGCCTGGCTCGAGCACCATGAACTGGCTCACGTACCAGATGAGGTGGGCGACCCCGAAGATCATCTCCCGGGTGGAACTGTGCTGACGCGCAACACCGTTCACCGAGAGCCGCAGCCCGATCGACTGCGGATCGCCGACCTCGTCGGGCGTGACGAGCCACGGCCCGAGCGGGTTGAAGGTCTCGCAGCTCTTCCCCTTCGTCCACTGCCCGCCCCGTTCGAGCTGGAAGGCGCGCTCGGAGACGTCGTTCGAGAGCGCGTAGCCGGCGACGACTGATTGGGAGTCGTCCGGCGAGTCGAGGTAGCGCGCCCTCGCCCCGATGACGACGGCGAGCTCGATCTCCCAGTCGGTCTTCTCGGAGTGGCGCGGAATGAGAATGTCGTCGTTCGGCCCGACGACGCAGTTCGGCGCCTTGAGGAAGACCACCGGCTCGTCGGGCGGCGTCGCTCCCGTTTCCTCCACGTGGTCGCGGTAGTTCAGGCCGATCGCGACGATCTTCTGCGGTCGCGCGATCGGCGCCCCGATCCGCAACCCATCGGGCGCGATCGGAGGTAAGGATCCGGCCGCGAGCGCGGCACGCGCCTTGACGATCCCACCGGTGGCCAAGAAGTCCCCGTCAATCTCTCGTCCAAGCGTCGAGAGGTCCCAGATCGTGCCGTCGTCTCCGAGCGCCGCCGGGCGCTCCCCGCCCGCCGGACCGACCCGCATCAGCTTCATCGCCCTCGATCCCCTCCTCCTCGCCGCTCAGACGCTATGCGGCGCCGTCGCCGCCGCGCGCCAAGACGCCGTCGACGCGCCCCCGAGCGACGCTCGGCTCGTTTCATCTGGCTCGACAGGGTGACATGTGCGAACATGCACCCGTTGCGTTTCTGCAGGTCACACCCCAGAGATCTTCAGCAAGCCAACAAGCCCCGACAGTCGTCGGGGCTGGCCACATCTCGAGCAAAGGGGGATTGATGCAACGAGACAGACGACTGACCCGGTCGACCCTTGGCCGCTTGGCAGGCGTTGTGGTGGGAGTTGCGCTCATCGTTCCGGTCGCGGCCCTCGCGAACACGAGCGGGGCTGCGCTACAGCGTGCTGTGCACCACGCGCCACCGAACGTCACGGTGACCTTGGGAACCACCGATCGCATTACGTCCTTGGACCCAGCCGGTTCCTACGACCTGCCGTCTTGGACGATCATCTACAACGTCTATCAGACACTCCTCAAGTACATTCCCGGCACGACAACGATCGTTTCTGACGCCGGAACCTGCTCCTGGAAGGGAACAGGGGCAACCACCTACGTCTGCACCGTGAACCCGAAGCAGTTCTTCTCGAACGGCGATCGCGTTACCGCGGCCGACGTGGCCTACTCGTTTAACCGGATCAACAAGATCAAGAACTCGGACGGTCCCTCGAGCCTCATCGCGCCGATGAAGAGCGTCAGCTACTCCGGGAACACCGTCACGTTCAAGCTCAAGACTCCGGACGCGACCTGGCCCGACGTCCTCACGACCGGCGCCGGCGCCATCGTCGACAAGAACGTCTACTCGTTCAACAAGCTGCAGCCGTCGCAAGCCGGGAAGATCATCGGGTCCGGCCCGTACTACCTCGCGTCCTACACGTCGAACGAACTCGCCGTGTTCAAGCCGAACCCGCGCTACGGCGGGAACGACGTCCTGCACAACAGCGAGTTCATCGTCCGCTACGAGGCGAGCGCCTCGACCCTCGTGGGGGACATCCAGTCCGGTGCGGTCGACGTCGCCTATCGGGAACTTTCCCCGACGGAGATCATCGCCCTCGAGAAGTCGAAGGGCATCATGGTCGAGCAAGGCAAGGGGATCGAGATCCGGTACATCGTCTTCAACCTGAAGACGCAGCCCGGTAAGACCACCGCGCAGAAGCTCGCCATCCGTCAGGCGGTCTCCTACCTCGTCAATCGACAGGACATCGTGCAGAACGTCTACAAGGGGACGGTGAAGCCGCTCTACTCGATCATCGCCGACGCGCTTCCCGGCCACATCAACTCGTTCGCCGACGTGTACGGCGAATCTCCGAACCCCTCGAAGGCGAAGGCAGTCCTCAAGGCGGCCGGTGTGAAGACCCCGGTGAAGTTGACGCTCTGGTACAACACTGACCACTACGGGGACACTGACCTCGCGACGGAATTGCAGCGTGAGCTGCAAGCCTCCGGCCTGTTCAGCGTGTCTCTGGACACGGCCGCATGGGCCACGTACGTGTCTGCGGGGACGACGAACCAGTACGGGGTTTCCCTCTTCGGATGGTTCCCGGACTACCCGGACGCCGACGACTACACGGGTCCTTTCTACCTGTGCGACGCGGAGTGGATGAACAACCACTACTGCAACAAGGCAGTGGACTCGCTCATCGCGACGGAGGAGGGCTCGACGGTTCAGTCGGTACGGAACGCGGCGTTCGCCACGCTCCAGACCCTGACGGCCAAGGACGCGCCACTCGTCCCGATCTGGCAAGGAGGCCAGGTCGCAGGCGTACGTGACGGCGTGACCGGTGTCGCGTCGACTCTCGACGCTTCCTACACCTTCCGCTTCTGGCTGATCGGCAAGTCCTAGCCGGATAACCCAAGGGAGGCCGGGTGCCCACCCGGCCTCCCTTGGCATCTGGACTGAGAAAGGAACCCTCTGTTGGCATCGTCGACGGGCTCGCTGCGCCGCTACATCATCACGCGGCTCCTGCTCGTGCTGCCGATGGTGCTCATCCTGCTGACGCTCGTCTTCGTGCTGATGCGCGTCGCCCCCGGGAACCCGATCCTCGCGGCGCTCGGCGGGCACCTCTCCCCCTCGCAGCTCGCCGCCCGAGAGCGCGCCGCCGGGTACGACAGGCCCCTTTTCGTCCAGTACGGCGAGTACCTACGGCAAGTGATCACCGGCAACCTCGGGACGACGATCACCGACGACCGTCCGGTCACCCAGATCATCGCCCAGAACGGTGCCGCGACACTCGAGCTCACGGTGGCGGCGATGTTCGTCGCCATCGTCGTCGGGATACCGCTCGGCATGCTCGCCGGACGGATGCGCGACACGTGGGTGGACGCCTCGGCGCGCATCTTCGGCATCGTCATCTACGCCGCGCCGGTCTTCTTCCTCGGACTGCTCGCCCAGCTGCTCTTCGGGCACGTCCTCAACTGGCTGCCGACATCGAGCGAGGCGAGCGTCATCGTCCAGGCGAATCTCCAGCCGCACACGAACATCCTCATCATCGACGCGATGATCGACGGACAATGGGGCGACCTGCCGGACCTCTTCGCCCACCTCGTCCTGCCGGCGATGACCCTCGGACTCGTCATCTCCGGCGTCGTGATCCGGCTCGTGCGCGTCAACGTCATCCAGACGATGAAGGGCGACTACGTGGAGGCCGCCCGCGCCCGGGGCCTGAAGGAGCGCTCCGTCGTCGTCCGCCATGCCTTCCGCAACGCGCTTGTCCCGATCATCACGGTGACGGGTCTCCAGGCGGCCCTGCTGCTCTCCGGCGCCGTCCTCACCGAGGAGACCTTCAACTGGCCGGGGATCGGCAATCAGCTCATCTACTACCTCGAGGCCCGTGACTACATCGCCGTGCAGGGGATCATCACGGTGTTCGCGCTCGCCGTCGTCGCGATCAGCCTCATCATCGACCTCCTCAACGCCTGGATCGACCCGCGGGTGCGCTACTGATGGGGATGTCCATGATCGTGCGCGCCGACACGCAAGCGGCTATGGCCGAAATGCCGGACGGCGATAACGCGGGTCGAACGCGCGGTATCCACCACGCCATCGCTCCACTGCTCGCGTCCCGCGGGTTCCCGCGCTGGCTCTTTTGGACGGGCGCTTTCATCACCCTGTTCTTCCTCGTCCTCGCCGTGTTCGCGCCGCAGATCGCGCCGTACGGGTTCAACCAGTACGTCGCGCACGGTGTGCGCTTCCCCCAGCAGGCCGCGCCCTCGGCGGCACACTGGATGGGCACGACGGTCGTCTCCGAGGACGTGTTCTCCCGGGTCGTATTCGGCGCGCGCACGTCGATCGAGGTCGTCGTGCTCGCTCTCGTGCTCTCCGTTGTCATCGGCGTCCCGCTCGGGCTCATCTCCGGCTACTTCGGGGGCTGGCTCGACCGGCTGCTCGTGCTTTTCAACGACTCCATCTTCGCCTTCCCGTATCTGTTGCTCGCCATCGTCATCTCGTTCCTCCTCCAGAACTCGGTCGGGGGCGGTGTGCTCACCGCCGCGATCGCGATCACCGTCGTCTACATCCCGCAGTACTTCCGCGTCGTGCGCAACAGCGTGCTCTCGGTCCGCGAGGAGTCGTACGTCGAGGCGGGGCGTGCCCTCGGGGCCAAGCCGCGCACGGTCATCCGCCGCTACGTGTTCGCCAACGTCATCCAGTCCGTCCCGGTCGTCGCGTCCCTCAACGCCGCCGACGCGATCCTCACCCTCGCCGGCCTTTCCTTCCTCGGCATCGGCATGGACCCCTCGGTCGCCGCCGAGTGGGGCTACGACATCTCACGGGGCATCGCCGACGCCCAGGCCGGCTTCTGGTGGACGGGGCTCTTCCCGGGGATCGCCATCATCCTGCTCGTCACGGGCCTCACCCTCGTCGGCGAGGGGCTGAACGACAGCTATAACCCGCTGCTCCGCCGGCCCAACCACAAGCGCTTCGTCATGCCCGGCGGGCAGCTCGCCGCGGCGACCGCCGCCGTCGCCACCGCCAACCCCGTCATCCGGGTGCGCGATCTGCGGGTCTGGTACGGAACCGACCGGGGTCCGGTGCGCGCCGTCGACGGCGTCAGCTTCGAGATCGGCGAGCACGAGACGCTCGGGCTCGTCGGCGAGTCCGGTTGCGGCAAGTCGACTCTCGGGCGCGGGATTCTCGGTCTCCTGCCGGCCGGCGCGACCCGCGACGGCACCGTCGAGTTCGCGGGACGCAATCTCGTCACCGCCACACCGGCCGAGATGCGCAGAATCCGCGGGCCCGAGATCGGGCTCGTCTTCCAGGAGCCGATGACCCGTCTCGACCCGCTCATGCGGATCTCGGACCACTTCGCCGAGGCGCTGCGCACCCATGAGCCGGACATCTCCGACGCCGAGGTGCGGCAGCGGTCGCTCGAGGCCCTCGGGGGGGTCGGCATCCCGCCGACGCGCTTCCGCAACTACCCCTATGAGTTCTCGGGGGGCATGCGGCAGCGGATCATGATCGCGCTCGCGCTCGTCTTCCGCCCGAGATTCGTCATCGCCGACGAGCCGACGACCGCGCTCGACGTGCTCGTCGAGGCGCAGATCCTCTCGATCATCGCCGACCTGAAACGGAACTTCGACGCCTCGTTGCTCCTCATCACCCACAACCTCGGCATCGTCGCCGAGTCGTGCGACCGCGTCGCCGTCATGTACGCCGGACGGATCGTCGAACAGGGCGCCGTCGACGACATCTTCGGCCGCCCGGAGCACCCGTACACCCAGGAGCTGATGCGCTCGACGATCTCGCTCGCGACCCGGGAGCTCCACTTCATCCCCGGCGCGCCGCCGGACCTCGTCGAGCCGCCGCCGGGTTGCCGCTTCCATCCGCGCTGCCCCAAGGCGAGGCGGATCTGCCGGGACGACACACCGATCGGCACCGAGGTGCAACCGGGCCACCTTTCGGAGTGCTGGCTCAGCGGTCCGACCGACAACCTGCCAGCGGACGCTCTCGTCCCACTGGAACGCGAGGTGATCGGCATTGCCGACGAGGCCTGATTCCACGAACGCTCCGGTCCTGCTCGAAGTGCGCGATCTGAAGATCCACTTCGGGCTGCGGGGCAACTTCGCCCAGCGGATGCTCGGCCACGACACGGGATCGGTCAAGGCCGTCGACGGCGTGAGCTTCCAGCTGCACCGCGGCGAGGTGCTCGGACTCGTCGGCGAGTCGGGAAGCGGCAAGACGACACTCTCGCGGGCCGTCCTCTCCCTCGTCCACGTCAGCGGAGGGACGATCTTTCTCGACGGCGCGCGCATCTCCGGGTTGTCGGAGCGCCGCTTCCGGCCGCTGCGCAAGCGGATGCAACTCATCTTCCAGGATCCCCACGCCTCGCTCAATCCGGCGATGACGATCCGCGACGCCGTCGGCCACCCGCTGAAGATCCACGGCATCGCCCACGACGAGCGGGAGGTGACCCACCTCGTCACCGAGGCGCTCGAACGTGTCGGCCTCGTGCCCGTCGACCGCTTCCTGCGCAAGTACCCGAGCGACCTGTCGGGCGGCCAGAAGCAACGCGCCGTCCTCGCCCGGGCGATCATCCTCGGTCCCGAGCTCGTCATCGCCGACGAACCGGTCTCGATGCTCGACATGAGCGTGCGGGCCAAGGTCCTGCAACTCATGGACGACTTGAAGCGCGATCTCGGGCTCACCTATCTCTACGTCACCCACGACCTCGCGACGGCGCGCTACTTCTGCGACCGCATCGCGATCATGTACCTCGGGCGGATCGTCGAGATCGGCACCGCCGCTGACGTCTACGCGCATCCCCGGCACCCCTATACGAAGGCTCTCCTCGAGGCGATCCCCGAGCCGGATCCCAGTCACCGCGTGCCCCGTGACCTCCCCCGCGGCGAGGTTCCCGACGCCGCCGTGCCGCCGCTCGGCTGCTCGTTCCACCCCCGATGCCCGCGGGCATTCGCCCCGTGCGGCTGGGAAAGCCGTGACCTGCGCGCCCTTCTTGAGGATCGCTGGGCGGAACTCGGCCCAGAGGAGTTCCAGCGCGAGCGGGCCATCATCGGCAGTCTCGACGGGCTCGACACGCCGTCGCCCCAGGCAACGCTCCCCTGTGCCTCGGGGCACACGGCGGCCGACGTCACCGCCCTCCTCGAAGAACATCGTGCCGCGCGTCCGGAGGAGCCGTTCTGGCGAGGCATCGCGACGAACGAGGAACGCCCGGGAGGCGTCGCCATCGGCTTCCACGATGCCGTCGATCCGGTGCTGGCACCGGTCGGCGACACGGCCGAACGAGTCGAGGTCGCCTGTCACCTCTACCGAGGGGACCTCAGCTAGGCCCGCCCGACCTCCGGGCTGCGGAACTTTACGCGTGCCCCGACGATCCCCTGCTCCGGATCCGGCACGACGACGGACGAGAACCGCGACGCGGTGCCTCCGGCCGCGCGCTACACGCCGCGCGCCGGCCAGCTCACGACACGGTCGCGAGCACGAGCGCGGCGACCATTCGCAGACAGTCGGCCGTCGCTGTGGTCGATCGCGCCATGCCGAATTGCTCGGACAAGACGATGACCGGTGCCGATAGGAGCTCGGACACCTCGCGGTCGACTTGTCCGGCGACGACGACCGCCGGCACAGCGGCGCGCGCCGCCGCGGCGAGCACCCCGCCAACCACCTTGCCCGCAAGGGAAGTGCTGTCGAGATGGCCCTCGGCGGTGACGACGAGATCGACCCCGGCGATCTGCGAGGTCAGCCCGACGTGGCCGGCGACGAACTCGAAGCCGGGAACGAGGCGCGCCCCGGCCGCCCAAAGGCCTCCCGCCAGGCCCCCGGCCGCCCCGCTACCGGGAACGAGTCTGACCTCACGACCAAAGCGCGCCCGCAGCAGCTCGGCCTCGCCGACGAGACGCTGCTCGAGCCGGACGACCGCGGCCGGGTCGGCGCCCTTCTGCGGAGCGAAAACGCGGGCGGCCTCGACGTAACCGGTCGTGACGTCAGCGGCGAGCACGATCTCACACCCGGCGTCAAAGGGCACGAGACCGCCGAGGGCGACGAGGGCGCCGGCTCCGCCGTCGGTCGTCGCCGAGCCGCCGAGTCCGACGCTCACCTGACGTGCGCCGGCACACAGGGCCGCGGCGATCAGCTCTCCGACACCGTGGCTCGAAGCCGATTCGGCGCGGACGGGATCGGGGACGATCCCCGGCACGTGCCCGATGACGAGCGCCGACTCGATGACGGCGCGTTCGTCGCTCAGCCGCCACCCCACGATTGCGGGCGCCCCGAAGGCGTTGCGCACCTCGCTCGTTCGGTTCGGACCACCGAGGGCGTCGAGGAAGCCTTCACCGCCGTCGGACAAGGGCAGGCAGACCGCTTCCGCACCGGCAGCGGCGAGACCTTCGGCAAGCGCCTCGGCCGTGGCACGAGCGCTGAGCGTGCCGCGCAGCTTGTCGGGCGCAACGAGAACCCGCATCGCGCTAGGTCCCGGCAAGCGCCGCGGCCACGCCGCTCGTCACGATGGAAGCCATGCGGCGCCGCGTCGCGGCCGTCGCGCTCCCGATGTGCGGCAGCAGCATCGTGCGCGGCGCGGCCAGCAACGCCGGCGACACCCGGGGCTCGTCGGAGTAGACGTCGAGCCCCGCCGAGAAGATCCGCCCGTGCTCGAGGGCGTCGGCGAGCGCGTCCTCGTCGATGACGGCTCCCCGGGCGGTGTTCACGATGACGGCGTTCGGTCCGAGAAGCGCCAGTTCACGCGCGCCGATCAGGTGGCGCGTCGACTCGGTCAAGGGGACATGCAGACTGACGATGTCGCTGCGCACCAGCAGTTCGTCAAGGTCCGCGACATAACCAGGCTCACCGGTTGCGCGACGCGACCAGTGGAGCACGGTCATGTCGAACCCGACGGCGCGACGGGCGACCGCGTGCGCGATCCGCCCGTATCCCACGAGGCCGAGCGTCGCTCCATAGACGTCACGGCCGAGGTGATCGAGCAGGCTCCAGCCCGGCCAGCTGCCGGCCCGCAGGTCACGCTCGGCGTCCGAGGTGCCGCGACTCGCCGCCAAAATGAGAGCGAAAGCGAGATCCGCCGTCGTCTCGTCGAGAGCACCTGGCGTGTTGATGACCTGGATACCCGCGGCCTGCGCCACGGACATGTCGATGTTGTCGAGTCCGACCGCGACATTACCGATGACGCGCAGTTTCGAAGCTGCAAACAACACCTCGGCATCGAGGCGATCGGTCAGCACGCAGACGATGGCGTCGACGTCGACAACGGCCTCAACGAGTTCCGAGCGGCTGTATGGCGAATCGTCAGCTCGAATCCTCACTTCGTGGGCGGCGAGCGGCATGAGCGCGCCGTCTGGCAAGTGACGAGTCACCAGCACCGTCGCCATGATCCTCCACTCCCTGTCGTGACCTCGACGTGAACTGACAGTCTCGCATCGCGCCTCGGCGTTACGACGATCAGACCCGGGACCGTCCCGGACATCGGCCGCGGCGCAACCAGCACTCGAGCAGCGCGAAGCTCGCCTCGCCCACCACAGCCAGCTGGGCAAACAACTCTCGGGCAGGTCATCGCCGTCCTGGGCGGGAACTGCAGCTTCTGCCAAGCCGATTTCTTAGAAACGCCCCAGGTCAGGTCTGCCTGATGGCTGCACCGCCGCGCCGGCTCGACGAGACGCTCTTTGCACGGGCGAGAGCAGTCCCCCACCGCTGCGCACGATGCAGGGCGTGCCCAGCTCAGGGCGAGCGAGCCGACTTGCGGCGCGAGGTGGGCAGCAGCGGACGTTCTCGCCGCAGACATGAGTCGGGAGCTGCCGCGACAAGACGCCGAGAGCGGGCCGCACAGCCGGGTTCCCGCGGTCGACATGCCATTGGAAAAGGAACTTGGCAAGAGGGGCCTGACTCCGTAACATACTGGGTATGCAACTCCCAGGTAATCGCCGATGAGCGTCAAACACGCTTTGCTCGGGCTGCTGAGCGAGCAGCCGAAGTACGGCCACCAGCTCCGGCAGGAGTTCGAGGAGAAGACCGGCGACATCTGGCCGCTCAACGTCGGCCAGGTGTACACGACCCTCCAGCGTCTTGAGCGAGACGGGCTGGTCGAATCGGATGAAGCGGACTCCGAAGGACCGCAGAAGCGGTTCCGGATCACCGCCGCCGGCGAACGAGAACTCGCTGAGTGGCTCATGACCCCGATCGACCTGACCGTCCCTCCCCGCGACGAGCTCGTGATCAAGGTGCTCGTCGGACTGGACATCCCCGGTGTCGACGTGCGGCGAGTGCTGCAGATCCACAGGCGGTACATCGTCGAGCTGATGCAGCAATGGACCCGGCTGAAAGACGACGAGGGTCAGTACGACTTCAGGCTGGCGCTCGTCGTTGACGCGGAGCTGTTTCGGCTCGACTCGGTGATCCGATGGCTCGACGCCGTCGACGGCCGGCTGAAGCGTGCGGCGACAGAGCCGCGCGCCGCGAGCGCGGACATTCCGATTCTCAGGCGGAGATTGGTGGTACGCAAATGAGTCTTCTCGAACTTCACCAGGTCTCAAAGACCTATGGCACGGGTCCGAATGAGGTGCACGCGGTCGCCGAGATCGAACTCGACGTCGATCGCGGTTCGCTCATCGCGATCATGGGCCCGAGCGGGTCAGGCAAGTCGACCCTGCTGACGATCGCCGGCAGCCTCGAGGAGCCGACGAGCGGCGAAGTGTTCATCGACGGCGATTCCCTGCAGAAGATGTCGCACAACGACAAGGCTCGGCTGCGACGACGCACGGTTGGCTACGTTTTTCAAGAGTTCAATCTCCTCGCGGGTCTCACCGCCGTCGAGAACGTCTCCCTTCCGCTCGAGCTCGACGGCATCGGCGCCAGGAAGGCGCGTTCAGCCGGAATGGCGGTATTGGAAGAACTCGGCCTCGCCGACCGGGCGACGCGTTACCCCGACGAGCTTTCCGGCGGAGAGCGTCAACGCGTCGCGATCGCGCGCGCCGTAATCGGTGGGCGTCATCTTCTCCTTGCCGACGAGCCCTCTGGCGCGCTCGATCAGGCGAACGGAGAGGCCGTGATGCGGCTGCTTCTCTCCGCCTGCAAAAAAGGCGTCGCGGCGGTGGTCGTCACCCACGACGCCCAGCTCGCCTCGTGGGCGGACCGGGTCGTCTTCCTGCGCGACGGTCGCATCGTCGATCAGACGGTTCCTCCGCCGAGCGCAGAGTCCCTTCTTCAAACCGAGCCGCAACCATAATGTCGGCTTCGGACCCTCCCCTCGATCTGCGGGGCGGAGGCACCGGATCGCTGTCGGCTCGTCGCGCGGTGATGCGTTGGGCGTGGCGACTCTTCCGGCGGGAGTGGCGCCAGCAGCTCCTCGTCCTCGCACTGATCGTCGTCGTGGTCGGTGCCATCTTCGTCGCCGCCGCGGTGGCGACGAACAACCCGACGCCGGCGAACCTGGGATTCGGGACGGCGAACGACCTCGCCTCCTATCAGGGGTCCGTTCCACATCTTGCGGCGAAGGTCGCGGCGCTCGAGCACCGCTTCGGACGCGTTCAAGTCATCGAGAACGAGACCCTTTCGATCCCCGGTTCCGTCGACACGTACCAGCTCCGATCCGAAAGTTCCCACGGGCCGTTCAGCGGACCGATGCTCTCGCTTCTTTCGGGGAGATACCCAACGGACCCTGGCGAGGTCGCCCTGACCGAGGGCGTCGCGTCCGCCTTCAACGTGCACATCGGGCAGCTGTGGTCCGAGGGCGGGACGCAACGGCGTGTCGTCGGTATCGTCGAGGACCCGCTGGACACCCTGGACAACTTTGCCCTCGTGGTGCCGGGACAGGTACGCACCCCGAGCGAGATCGATCTGCTGTTCGATGCGCGCCGGGTCAACCCCTCAGCGATCGGACCGAACGTCGTGGAAGTCGGGTCGGTGGCGATCGGCGCGGCCAATCCGGAAACGATCATCCTTGTGGTCGCGGTGATCGGGATGCTCCTCGTCACACTGATCGCGGCCGGGGGTTTCACGGTGTTGGCGCAGCGCCGGCTGCGCTCACTCGGCATGCTCTCTTCGATCGGCGCGACCGAAAAGCAGGTGCGCGCGGTCGTCCGGACGAACGGTGCCGTCGTCGGGATCGTTGGCACGCTGCTCGGCGCGCTCTTCGGCTTCATCGTCTGGCTCATCTACCGGCCAGCGCTCGAGACGAGTTCTTTCCACGTCATCGGTACGTTCGCGTTGCCCTGGGTCGTGATCGGACCGGCGATGGGTCTCGCCGTCGTCGCTTCGTACGTCGCCGCACGACGCCCGGCTCGGACCGTGACGAAGGTGCCGATCGTCGCGGCGCTCTCTGGCAGACCCGTCGAGCTGAAGAGAGTTGACCGTTCGGCGGTTCCTGGTGCCTTGCTGCTCGTCGTGGCCTTCGTGCTCCTCGGGTACTCGACGACGGCCAGCAGCGCGAAGCCACAGGTTCCGTTCCTCGTCGGCGGGATCGTTGCGCTCGTTCCCGGGGTGATTCTGCTCGCGCCGTTCTTTCTCTCCCTCGCCGCCAGCATCGGCCGACACGCCCCGATCGCCACGCGCCTCGCCTTGCGCGACCTTGCGCGCTATCGCGCGCGTTCGGGACCTTCACTCGCCGCCATCAGCATCGCCGTGCTGATCACGGTGATCGTCGCGGTCGCCGCGGCTGCGCGGTACGGCAACGTCCTCGACTACGCCGGACCGAACCTCGCGTCGAACGAGGTTGTCGTCTACGCGCCACTGCCCGCTGGCACGCCGTTGTTCGGCCCGAACGGAGCAAGCACCGCTCCCAAGCCGCCACCGCTGGCAGTGCTCAATGAGCGTGTCCACGAGATCGCAGAAGCGCTCGGGGCGAATTCGGTGATTCCGCTCGAGCAGACGGACGCCGGCCTGAACCACGCGGCGTCTGGCCGGAACTGGAACGGCCCCATTTACGTGGCGACGCCCCAACTCCTCAAGGCGTTCGGCATCACGTCATCGGAAATCGATCCGAGCGCCTACATCCTCACCATGCGACCCGGTCTATCGGGCATCTCGAATATGCAGTTCACGTGGACGCCGTCCACTCGTCACCCCGGGAAGGACCACGCCGGGCCCCGGGCGAACGTGCGGAATGGCCCGGACCGGAATACGAATCCCTGTCCGAGCAGTTCGTGTCGCTGGAACCCGAAGATCGAAGAGTTGAGTGGGCTCCCCTCCGGAACGTCGGCGCCGAACACCTTGATCACCGAGCACGCCATCCGCTCACTCGGGCTCCAAACGTCGCTCGCCGGCTGGTTCATCACAACCGTGCATTCGCCGACCGCGATGCAAATCAGGGATGCCCGACTGCTCGCCTCGAAAGTATCGGGTATGTCCATCGAAACCAAGAACAGCATGCCGTCGGGCAGGGAGGTCGTCGACTTGGCAACGCTTGCCGGGATCGTGCTCGCGCTGGCGATCCTCGCGATGAGCGTCGGTCTGATTAGAAGCGAGACGGCAAGCGACCTCCGGACGCTCACTGCGACCGGGGCGAGCAGCACGACGAGGCGCACGATCACGGCCGCGACTGCCGGGTCGCTCGGGTTCCTCGGCGCATTGCTCGGGACCATTGCGGGGTACGTGGGGATGCTCGGCTTCATTCGAACGAACTCGCTCAACGGCGGGATCTCGGCGCTCGGGAATGTGCCGACCGCCAATCTGTTGGAGCTCCTTCTCGCGATGCCGCTCGCTGCCGCAGTTGTCGGTTGGCTCTTGGCGGGGCGCGAGCCGCCGGTGATCGCCCGTCAGCCAATTGAGTGAGTGTGCTTGGCTGGACCAATAGGGCGAGCCGCTCGATCTCAGGGATTTGTAGTGCCGCCTCCATGACGATCACCGCCCTCGCGCGCAGACCAAATACCCGATGCGCTCCCGATTCGTTGAGCACGGCGCGCACGTCGTCGACTTCGACCAGAGGTCGGTGGCCCTTGCGACACGGTCCGCTCAAGCCACGTAGAGCGGTCAGCGACGTAAACGGTGAACTCCCGACTCAGCTCCTTCGCGAGTTTCGAGAGGCTCCCTGATGACTGTCCCTCTCCATGGATGAGGACAACCGACGGGCCAGATCCGACAACGCGATAGCGATCCGGAGCGACGACCGCTCCAGTCGATTCTGGACGAGCGGAGGTCACGTCTGGATTCTCGTAGTCTGATTGCCCGGGTCGCTGCGGTCCGTCGATCCGATAGGGGACGCCCTCGGTAACTCCGGTGGGCAACAGTTCGACGCTCGTTCCAATAGATCACGCGCGACTGCAGTCAGTGGGTGTCGATCGTCTCGTAGTCCTTGACCCGCGCCCGCATCAGCGCCCTTAAAAGCTTGATCGGTAGCTGCCGGTCATAGGGAAGCTTGATGAAGCCTTCGCCTGCCTCGTAGCCAGCGGCCTCCACTGCGGCCTTCTGAGTGGCAAAGAACGATGGAGAGAACCGCAGTGAGCAGTGGCTCTTGAAATTCTGCAGCATCCAGAGGTTCGCCTTGGCACCGCGGACGTAGACGGGCAGGTTCCACTTGAGTTCCTCCCGCGCCTGGGGGTCGGCCTTGCGGCTCAGCTCCCTAAGGGCCTCAAGATGCGGCCGCTGCACGTCGCTCAGCTTGGCGAAGTAATCGTCGACGCTTGTTCTCTTCGGCATCGGCATGACAGCAGCGTACTTGTCGACGGCCACGTCTCTCCGTCGAGGGAGAAGCGAGCGCAAAGCGCGGCAAGCGTTCGGTTCCCCGCATGTCGGAGCATGCCATCGATGTGCCGCGAGGTGACACTCGGTTGGCGTGTCGAGGACCGCCCGCCCGCCACGAAGGCGACGACGACGTAGGCGGCGTGTCGGTCGAAGTTCGCCCGACGTCGGTCGTAGACCGTCGTCGCCTTTGGATAGGCGTGTCGGGCGGCGATCTGAACGTCGCGCAGCGAAGCTCTGGCGTCGAGGGTGGCCATGATGAACCCGGCCCGGAGCATGTGGAGATGGACGGCTCCCAGGCCTGCCCGCTAGCCAGTGGAGCGCACCCAACGGTGGGCGGTTCGGCGGTCGAGCCGCTCGCCGTCACGCGGCGCAGGATCAGCCCCTCCGAACGTTCCCCGACAGCGAGGGCAATCCCGTGGGATTGACCCTCTGTTGCGGGGCCCAACTCAGTCGCCTGGAATGCCGCACCGATCCGGCGTTCAGTGACAGTCCGCGATTCGTCAGTAGTGTCCAGATCGCCCATGAGAGAGCGCACTTGACCGTCACGAAGTTGAACCGGCAATGGCACGAGCAACACCGCTTGGGAAAGGCCGCGAGCCTTGACGATCGTGTGCGGTGGCACCTCGAACACGCCGAAGTCTGTGGGTGTCGACCAATCCCATCTCGCGTGATCGACGAGATCAAACGACGAAGGAAACTGCCTAGCCAAGGCTCAGCAAAGTCATAGCCCGCATCAACGGCGTTCGGGGGCAATCCGTCGCCAGGCGCGAGAATGTGCGAATGGCAAATCCTGGCTACTCAGAGTCGATCGTGATCGCCCGCCCAGCAGAGCTGCTCTACGACATGGTCTCCGACGTCACTCGAATGGGCGAATGGAGTCCGGTTTGCAAAGCCTGCTGGTGGGACGAAGGTGACGGCCCGCGAGTAGGCGGGCGGTTCACCGGTCGCAACGAGACCTCCGCGCGGACGTGGGAGACACACTCCGAAGTCGTGGCGGCAGATCGAGGCCGAGAGTTCGCGTTTGTCGTTGGTGATTCGTGGGTTCGTTGGGGCTACACGTTCACCCCGGTTGAAGGCGGGACCAGGGTGACTGAGTCTTGGGAGTTCCTCCCGGCTGGCATCACAAGATTCGAGGAGCGATTCGGTGATGACGCTCTCGTCCAGATTGCTGATCGAACCGAGGCTGCCCATCAAGGGATTGCAGCGACCCTTTTAGCGATCAAGAGGGCTGCAGAAGCGGAATGAACCCGATTGGATGGGGAAACGGAGGTTCGACCGGTACCTCTGACCCGGCAATCGGGGCGACCTGCCGCGGGTGATTCGTCGCACGTTATGGGTGCTACTCGGCGTGACCAGCTCCCACGTCGATTTCCGGACCAGGTATACCGTTTGCGCGTGAAGGCGATGGTCTTCATCGGAAGTTTGTTGTTCGTAGCAGTCTCGTCCGTTGGTTCCGCGGTGACCTTGCGCCCGGCGGATCTTCGCAACGCCCAGGTTCTCCAGCTCACGTCGAAGCCGCCGCCCATCACTCTGGTCGACAGGCACCTCGGGATCCTCGAACTTGCCGCTGGCGTCGTGAAAGGCGGCCGCTTCGCCCGCAAGGTCGTCGTTGATGACGGTGAGCTCGTCATCTCCCCTCCCGGGAGTCGCGTGTCTCCCCGCATCTCCTTGACGGTCGCCACGAAGCTGATCGACGAGTCTTTGAGCACCTACGGCGTCGAGTACTACCGACCCGAGGCACCGGCGCTGGCGGTGGTGACGATCGCCTCCCGCGAAGACCCGCATCGGCGCTTCGACGGACGGCTCGCCTGGGTGGCAATCTCGAGTCCCGGACCGACCGACTGCATCGTCCAAGCGCCGAGCCCGGCGCACGCGACGTACCGCTTTCCGGTCGTCCTTCTCGGCGCGAAGACGGCCGGGGATCTCGTGATCTATCTGTCACGTGGCATCCTGCCGTGCGACAGCACGATCGCCGGCCCCTCGTACTTGCAACCGCGGGAGGCCGTCTCGGTGGCTTCGAAGGTGATAGGCGAGCGGCCGGTGGCGAACGAACCCGGATACGTCGACTGGATCATCCGCTATCGCATCCCTGCCTGCGGCACGCTCTTAGGTCCTGGGTGGGACGGTGGGACGCAAGCACGGCCTCGGGTTCTCGTCGGCGCCTACCTTCCCGTCCCACGACCGGCGAAATGCGCCCTCGAGACACGTACCGTCAGCTTCGGACCAGAGAGCGTGCCGTGGACCCGTGTCACGACGGTCAGCACGGACATCCTCCAATACCGGTCAGAAACCAACTAGCGAACATCAGCGTCGAGAGCGACGGTCGTGAATTCGTCTCAAGGCCGGCGTTTAGGGACACGGCAGCTGTCAACATGGAACCGTGCCATGGACGATCAGAGACGTTCAGGATCGAGACCGAGACGCAGTCCTCGCACTCGTTCGTGCGGCGTTCACCGACGCCACTCGAGACGGGAGCGAAGAAGTCCAAGTCGTCTTGGAGACGTGGGAGCGTAACGCGGTCGCTGACGGGCTCGACCTCGTCGCGCTCGACGGTGAGCTGATCATTGGACATGTGCTGGGAGGCGTGGGCGATCTCGGCGGTCACCCCGCCGTGGCGGTCGCTCCACTGGCGGTGGAGCCAGGACATCAAGGCTCCGGGGTCGGAACGGCGCTCATGCAGGAGCTGCTCAGGCGGGCCGAGCAGGCAGGTTGGCCAGTCGTCTTCGTTCTCGGAGACCCGCACTACTACGGGCGCTTCGGCTTTGAACCGTCCGGGCCCCTGGACATCACGTCTCCATTGGTCGGACCGGGGGATCCACACTTCATGGCGCGCCGGTTCGCCGGTTATGACGATTCACTGCGCGGCATCTTCTCGTATTGCTGGGAACGCTGAGCCGTTACCCGGCAGATTGAGGGCACCTGGGCCGCATCCGGCGGTCGGGATCAGTGGACCGCGCGGTTCAGGGATGCGCAAGACGGAACGTTATCGATGCTGCCCTACCGATGGAATGCGCTTGGCAGGCGTCCTCTGGAAGCCGCTTCGACGGTGAAACCTCGCAGCTCGCGCACTTGGAGGCCTGCGCCACCGAGCCCGGTCTGCCAGGCTGCGTGGCCACCCGAACCCGCTAGTGCTACTGGAAACGCTTGGCCGTGACAGCCGTGATGCGGACGATCCCGCAGTGCAGGTGCCCGGTCGAGCCACCGTAGGGCGCGATCTGCGCGTGGGATCCGTGCAGCGTAGCCGTTCCGGTGTCCTGCGGCGGGGTGAACTGCAACGTGGTCGACGTCGGACAGATCAACTTCGCGTAGCCGGTTTGGTCGGCGTACAAGACGCCGAAGTACGCCGTCTTGCCCGGCGCGAGGACGACCGTCTTCTCTTGGATGCCGAAGGCCCCGGGAGCCTCCTCGTCAGTAGTCGACAGATTCTTTCCGGACTTGGTGAGCATCTGGACGCGCGGGTACCCGTAGAGCGAACAGGTCTTGGCGGAGTGGTTCGTGAAACCAAACTCGACAGCGACGGTTCCCATGGCCCCCGAGCCGGTCCCAACCCAGATCGCGAGCGAAGCGGTCGCGCACCGCGGCACGCCTGTCGTGGCGGCTACTCGTGCCGCTGACGCCGATGAGACGGCGACGGCGATCCCCATCGCCGGCACGAGCGCTGCGGCGCAGGCGATCGTGACCATGGCCGCGAGGCGCTGAAGAGTAAACCTGGGTACGTTCACGATGCACTCCCTCGTAACTATAAAGACCCTGCATAATTACAATATCGGCCGAGCCGGTTGAGCGCGCTGCGTCGCGGGTACACAGCGGAGCCCGACTGACCAGCGCACCACCGATTACGGAAACAGAGCTCGTTCGACGAAGCTACCTATCCCAGCTCATCGGGTTGGGCCGCGACCGAACGACGCGCCTTCTCCGCCCATCAGCGCGAACAGGTCTCGCCCGAATCAGCGTTACGCGTTCCGACCGGTAGCCGAGAACACGCTTCAGAACGAGCCCCCGAGGTCTCGCCCCGAGGTGCCGTACTGCCGCACCTACCCGGCGGTCGGGGACGGTGCGGCCGACCATTTGGAACGCGCGGTATGAGTCAGTGTCCCGAGAGCTCGTCGATCGTGTCGAGGTCCGGGCATGGCGGAACGATGAGAAGGCGTTCACCGTTCGAGCGTCGGTATCCTTGGTTCGTGCTTCGCAGACGGAGTGCCGCCTTCAGCCTCGTTCTAGCGGGCGCTCTCGGTTTCGGTGCCACGATGTCGGTGATCCACGGAAGCCAGGGCGGCGTCAGGGCGACGATCGGCAATCTCAGCGCGCCGTGGCTGCTGGTCGCGTTCGGCGCCGGTGCCGCTCTGGGGAAGCGGGGTGTCTGGCGAGGCGCCGGAGCGGGACTTCTCGTGACCGTACTTGCGCTCTGCGCGTTCTATGTAGCGAACATCTACGTCCTTGGTCTCACGGGACACGGCGCCCTGGGAGACCTACGGTTCGCCCTTGCCAGCGGTGCCTACTACATCCGACTTGGCCTGGTCACCGGGCCGGCCATGGGCGTACTCGGGGCGCTGTCGCGTCGGCGAAGATCGATGGGCATTTCCCTCGCGGCAACGAGTCTGCTTGTGTTCGAGCCTCTGGCTTGGCTCGCGTACTTCCACGGCCATCTGAGCTCGACATGGGACTTTCCTGCCGTGGCCATCGCCGAGATGGCCGTTGGCGCCGTCCTTTCGGCCGGGCTCGTGGTTTCGCAACGCCGATCAGCGTCGGCGTGACGGCGGATCGTCTCGCCGACGCGTTCCATGTGCAACCGTCCCATAGACCGATCGGAGCCACGCCCTTGACCAGAACCGGCGTAAGGAGGCACCCCCGCCAGGTGTGACACGCGCCTTATGGGACGCGTGTCGCATTCCAGTTCAGTCGATCTGTCGCGGAGTGCCGCTGCAACGAGGGCGTCATTCAGTGCGTCCTTCTATTCCAACACAAACAGCAGACCTCGCCTTGCCGGAGCATGGGGGTAGGCAGCTGGGTACTCTTTTGTCACCCAGGAGGACCGGACATGAAAAAGAGCCTTATCACCATCGTCAGCGCGCTGTGCATCGTCGCTGCCTCGGTTGCCATAGCCGGCGCCGTGGCTGCTTCCTCGCGGTTCCCAACGACCTGCTCACCTGCCGCGGTGGTGGGCAAAGCGCTCGGGCTGACTGTCTCCAAGCCAACCGCTCCCGTGTACGCCAAGGGAATGGCTTTGGAGTGCGACTACACGAGCGGAAAAGGCAAGACGATGAAGACAACGGTGCTCTCATACACGTCGGAAACCCAGAACGCTTTCCTCGCAGCGGAAAAGGCCTTACCAAAGTCCAGCGTCGTCGTCGTGACCAATCTTGGTAAAGGGGTCGCGGCGTACCGCATCACTGCTTTTGGTCTCTACGTCCAGGATGGCACGTTGCAATGCATTATCTCGACCACGGCCAGCCCCGCGCATCAGGTGACCTTGGCCAAGGTGCTTCTCAAGTCGTACTGGTAACCGCCCGTGCCGAGTTCGGGACGACAGAGGCGAGCGAACGACCTGAAGAAACCCAGAGCTGCCGTTAGGTGAGGCGCGCCAGGGTACAGAACAACGCCCTTGTGACCGCGCCGGTTGACGCGAGCGCCGCGCCCGATTCGGCGTTCCGCGCTTTGACGAATGCCCCAGAACGCTCGACAGCTGGTGTGGTTGGGGGTCGCCTCGATGTGCCGTACTGCCGCACCTACCTGATGTGATGAAGGGGCGGGGCCTCCGCCCCTCGTGAAGATTCGAGCGCCGCGAGCGACACTCGGGTTTCCACTACCAACCTCGACAAGAGGAGGAGGCCCCTATGCAGCGACAATATGTCGGCATCGATCTTCATCGCCGAAGCTCCACCGTCTACCGCATGTCCGAAGACGGCGACCTGCTCGGTTGCGTGCGCATCCCAAGCCAACCGTTCGAGCTCGCCGAGGCGATGGCCGAAGCGGGTGAAGCACCAGAGGTGGTGCTCGAGTCCACCTATGGCTGGTACTGGGCGGCCGATCTCTTGCAAGAGCTCGGCTGTAACGTCCACCTCGCCCACGCCCTCGGCAACAACTGGGGCAACCGCCGGGTGAAGAACGACGAGCGCGACGCGCGAGACCTCGCCGCCATGCTCCGGCTGGGTCGTCTCGCCGAGGGCTGGATCGCCCCGCCGGAGACCAGAGAGCTGCGCGAGCTCGTCCGCTACCGGTTCTCCCTCGTCGGGCACCGCACGAGCGCCAAGGCCCAGATCCACGGGGTGATGGCGAAGAACGGCGTGCTCCCGATCGTCGCGGAGATGTGGGGGCCGGCGGGTTCCGCCCAGCTCGACTCGCTCGAGCTCCCCTTCGCCTACAGCCTCCGCATCGAGTCGCTCCGCGACCTCTTGGAGCTTTTCGACCGGGAGATCGCCATGCTCGACCGCCACATCCATCGCCAGCTGAGGAACGATCCTGGGTATCGGGCGATCACGAAGCTTCCCGGCGTCGGCAAGGTCATCGCCGCCATCTTCGTCGCCGAGATCGGAGACATCGGCCGCTTCGACAGCCCGAAGAAGCTCTGCTCCTGGGCCGGGCTCACCCCCAAGCACCGCGAGTCCGACACGGTCGTCCATCGGGGCGCGATCACGAAACAGGGGTCTCCGCTCGTGCGTTGGGCGGCGGTCGAAGCGGTCGGCAACTACCGGGCCCGCGGTGGCGAGAAGTTGCGCGCCGACTTCCTTCGCCTCGCCGAGCGCCGCGGCAAGTACAAGGCGCGTGTGGCGGTCGCCAGAAAGCTCCTGACCCTCGTCTACTACGGGCTTCGAGACGGCGAGGTCCGTTGCCTCGAAGCGCCGATGGCCGCGTGAGCGGACACGGCCCGACGCGAGCTCGACTATCGCCGTGGCCCGCTAGCACCTGGCGCGGCCGGGGAATCTGATTGAGCCCGTCGGATCGTGGCCGAAACCCATCATGTCGGAGATCGACGAATGAATGGCTGGCTGCCCACGGGCCCGTGACAGCGCCCCTCGCACAATGATGGGAACCTCGAGCACCAACACATAGGCGTCGTCCTTCACCAGGATGCGCCGCTCGTCGCCGGCGTCAACGCCGAGCCCTTCGGGTGGCTTGCAGCCAACGTTGACTCCGGCTCCTCGTTGGCGCGCGCTCACTTGCAGGACGACACCAGGAAATTCAGGAAAGAAAAGACCGGGTCGTCCCTTGACACGGCCCCGCCCCTTCATGAACGGCGATATGGGACACCAGGGCTGCCGGTGCTCCGAGTGAATGTTCAGGGACACTGATCTACGGCGACGCTGGAGACTTCCGGACGATCGGGGGTAGTGAAGGCTCGGTGGACGGCGTAAATTTCACTCACTGGCAGCGATCAATAGGTGCATGCACGTGAAGCGCTTGATTGTCCCGGTTGCCGTCGCGGTGCTCGCGATCATGGCGGGAGTATCGGCCGCGGTGCCTTCGCAGACCGCGGCGAGTGGTCAGTCCGCCCTCCAGCCGCTCGCCGGCACGGTGACGACTGTCGCGAACCAAAGCCTCGGTCTCCTTCCCGCATCACCCCAACTGTCGACACGGATCGTCCTTTCGCGAACCCGCGTGGTTGCGGGCTCGCCGATCAAAGGTTTTGTCGTCGTGACCAATCGAGGGAAACCGCTCAAGCTCTGGGACCAGAGCGGACCCGTCAAATGCAGGCCCGACTACGCCGTGGTGCTCACGAATGATCGCATTCCACCCGACGTCATGTTCCTGTTCGACTGTGGGGGTCGACCGCTGCTCATCCCGTCGGGCGTTACTCGCCTGCCGGCCACGGTCATCACGACCTATGACGGTTGTGGCATGTATGCCGCCACGAAGTCCCAGCCGAAGTGCCTGCCGGGTCTTCGGGTGCCACCGCTGCCCGCCGGCAGCTACCGAGCGACCCTCGTCGGCCAAGGGCTTCGCCTCCCTGCTCCCAAAGCCGTATCGGTGACACTCACGGTCGGCGCCGGCGCGGCCTCGACACCAGCGGTCTCGTCACACGGCTCCAGTGGCCTCTGGGGGCAGGTCACCGGGCGCCTCCTGCGAGTCGGCGGGCCGGCGCCTAGCGCCACAATGGGCATCCCAGGTCGGGTCGTGCTTTCTCTTGTCGGGACGAGCGGCACGTTCATCTACGCGACGGGACCGAGCGGCAAGTTCAACGCGCGTGTGCCCGCCGGCTTCACCTATCAGGTGACGGGTTACAGCCCCAAGGTGAGGGCCGACGGCCGTGAGGAACGCTGCGCGGCAACACACCCGGTAAAGGTGCCGAGTCGATCAGGGTCCAAAGGGCCCATCGTGGTGCGCGCCGTCGAGGTGGTCTGTCCGATCAAGTAGCTCACGAGCGGTAGCCCAGAATACGCGCGCGTGGAGCGGCGGTTGCACTCGCCCTGAGGTGCTGTACTGCCGCACTTACCCAGCGTTCTGTGACATCCAAAGGGATCACCCAACATGGAAATGGGGGATGGTCTCAGATCATCTAGTTCCACGAGGCCGACCGATCGCGACCGGCGCTTTGAGCACGCAGGGCCTGATCGTGCCCGCAGCGCCTACGGGGATATGGGTTGGTCGCACTTGCGGCATGCGTTGGCGGCCCGCACACTGACGGGATGGCGGAGGATCGAGACGTTGCTCACTTCGATCGCTGGTCGTCCCACTATGACCGGTCCGTCTTGCAGCGCCTTTTCTTCGGACCAGTCCAAGCGGCGACGATCTCCGAAGCCGCCATCAGCGCCCGGTCGTTTCAAGTCGTTCTCGATGTGGGATGCGGGACTGGCCAGCTGCTACGCCGCATGGGTCGTCGCTTCCCCGACGCCGAACTTCTCGGGGTGGATCCGGCTCCTGGAATGGTGAAGCAGGCTCAAGCGGCACGGGGAGATGGACGCATCGACTTCGTCAATGGCTCGGTTGAACGGCTCCCTTTCCCCGACGCCCACTTCGATCTTGTCCTGACTACCCTCAGCTTCCACCACTGGGCGGATCAGCAGCAGGGCCTCCACGAGATTCGGCGTGTACTCCGTAGCGGTGGGCTCTTTGTCCTGACTGACATCCTTGCCGCACGGTGGCTCCGCTGGCTCTTGGCACGACGGTCGAGTGAAGGCCGGTTCAACTCCTCGATGGTCCTCGATCGGATGCTGGAAGACGAGAACTTCCAAGTAATCCGGCGTGCGTCGGTGCCGTGGCGACCACAGATCAAGATCACGTTGGCCAGCCCGGCTAGCTAGTCCCGAAGCCAGACCATGCGGGATCGCTCTAGGGTCGTGATCATCGGGCGGCCTTCGCTCTGCGATGCGCGCCGATCTGATGTGATGAAGGGGCGGGGCCTCCGCCCCTCGTGAAGATTCGAGCGCCGCGAGCGACACTCGGGTTTCCACTACCAACCTCGACAAGAGGAGGAGGCCCCTATGCAGCGACAATATGTCGGCATCGATCTTCATCGCCGAAGCTCCACCGTCTACCGCATGTCCGAAGACGGCGACCTGCTCGGTTGCGTGCGCATCCCAAGCCAACCGTTCGAGCTCGCCGAGGCGATGGCCGAAGCGGGTGAAGCACCAGAGGTGGTGCTCGAGTCCACCTATGGCTGGTACTGGGCGGCCGATCTCTTGCAAGAGCTCGGCTGTAACGTCCACCTCGCCCACGCCCTCGGCAACAACTGGGGCAACCGCCGGGTGAAGAACGACGAGCGCGACGCGCGAGACCTCGCCGCCATGCTCCGGCTGGGTCGTCTCGCCGAGGGCTGGATCGCCCCGCCGGAGACCAGAGAGCTGCGCGAGCTCGTCCGCTACCGGTTCTCCCTCGTCGGGCACCGCACGAGCGCCAAGGCCCAGATCCACGGGGTGATGGCGAAGAACGGCGTGCTCCCGATCGTCGCGGAGATGTGGGGGCCGGCGGGTTCCGCCCAGCTCGACTCGCTCGAGCTCCCCTTCGCCTACAGCCTCCGCATCGAGTCGCTCCGCGACCTCTTGGAGCTTTTCGACCGGGAGATCGCCATGCTCGACCGCCACATCCATCGCCAGCTGAGGAACGATCCTGGGTATCGGGCGATCACGAAGCTTCCCGGCGTCGGCAAGGTCATCGCCGCCATCTTCGTCGCCGAGATCGGAGACATCGGCCGCTTCGACAGCCCGAAGAAGCTCTGCTCCTGGGCCGGGCTCACCCCCAAGCACCGCGAGTCCGACACGGTCGTCCATCGGGGCGCGATCACGAAACAGGGGTCTCCGCTCGTGCGTTGGGCGGCGGTCGAAGCGGTCGGCAACTACCGGGCCCGCGGTGGCGAGAAGTTGCGCGCCGACTTCCTTCGCCTCGCCGAGCGCCGCGGCAAGTACAAGGCGCGTGTGGCGGTCGCCAGAAAGCTCCTGACCCTCGTCTACTACGGGCTTCGAGACGGCGAGGTCCGTTGCCTCGAAGCGCCGATGGCCGCGTGAGCGGACACGGCCCGACGCGAGCTCGACTATCGCCGTGGCCCGCTAGCACCTGGCGCGGCCGGGGAATCTGATTGAGCCCGTCGGATCGTGGCCGAAACCCATCATGTCGGAGATCGACGAATGAATGGCTGGCTGCCCACGGGCCCGTGACAGCGCCCCTCGCACAATGATGGGAACCTCGAGCACCAACACATAGGCGTCGTCCTTCACCAGGATGCGCCGCTCGTCGCCGGCGTCAACGCCGAGCCCTTCGGGTGGCTTGCAGCCAACGTTGACTCCGGCTCCTCGTTGGCGCGCGCTCACTTGCAGGACGACACCAGGAAATTCAGGAAAGAAAAGACCGGGTCGTCCCTTGACACGGCCCCGCCCCTTCATGAACGGCGATAGGGGACGCTCTCGCCGAAGTGCTCGCCGCGCGCGCTGGAACGCGTCTCGGGGCGCCCCAATCGTCGATCTAGCGCGGAGCGCCACCATAGCGAGGGCGTGCTTCGGCGTGTCGTTCTGTTCCAACACAAACAGCTAGCACAGCCTTTCCCGAGCATCGGGGTAGGCAGCTGGGTACTCTCTTGTCAGCGAGGAGGAGCAAACATGAAGAGGAGCCTGATCACCATCATTAGCGCGCTGTGCATCGTCGCTTCTTCGGCGACCGTGGCCGCAGCGACCACGAGGGCGCCGAAGTCAGCAGCGAGATCAACCGTCATCGGTGCCTTGTCTGCTGCATCGCGGTTCCCAACGAGCTGCCCACCAGCTGGGGTGGTAGGCAAGGCGCTCGGGCTGACTGTTTCCAAACCAACCGTTGTCATGTACGCCAAGGGACTGGCTCTGGAGTGCAAGTACGCGAGTGGAAAAGGCAAGACGACGACGACGCTCTCGTACACGTCGGCAACCCTCAAGGCTTTCCTTGCTGAGGAAAAGTCCCTGCCTAAGAGCAGCGTCGTTGTCGTGACCAATCTTGGTAAAGGGGTAACGGCGTTCGGCCTTACTGCTTTTAGTCTTTATTTCCAGGACGGGACATTGGAATGCATTCTCTCGACCATGTCCAGCACCGTGCATCAGGAGGCCTTGGCCAAGGTGCTTCTCACGTCGTACTGGTAGCCGCCCTCGCCGAGTTCCGGACGACAGAGGCGAGCTAACAACTCGAACAAATCCAGAGCTGCCGGTAGGTGAGACGAGTCAAGCACAGAACACGGCTTCCTGTCCGCGCCGGTCGACGCGAGCCCCGCGCCCGAATTGATGTCATCGTCCGAGTGGTGTCCCAGAACGCGTGGCGACGCGAGCTGCCCAGGCTCGCCCCGAGGTGCCGTACTGCCGCACCGACCCGGCGGTGGGAGCACCGAATGAGGCGCTCGCTGAAATCAACGTGAGTCGTGAGCGTGCACGCGTCGCCGCAGGCTGCGTCCACGAGAGCGGACAACTAGTCGCGCCAGGATGAGACCTGCCAAGACGATCAGCGTCACATCCACGGCCGGCACGAAACGGACGCTGCCATCTTTCACGACGTAAGTCCCTATCGGGAGGACCAGGCCCCCGAAGCCTCCGCCGGACCCGCTCGGCACGGTGCCGTCGCACCCCCCAGCGTCGTCAGCTTGCAGACCCGTCCCTTCGCCTCCCCCGCCTCCTCCCGCTACGAGCGCCACAGGGATAACAAGGAGCCCGTCCATCTCGTAGGCGGTACCGAAGGCCCGGCGAACTGAAAGGTTCTCTGCCACTTGGCCCAGGAGGTCTTTGCTGTCCACGGCTGCCTTCCTTCTCGCGACTTTCCAAACAGCGTCAGCTCGAACCCGAGTGAACGATAGAGGCCAACGACCTCGTCGCAAGGGAAGCGGAGAGCAGTCCCGGCAGTCGGGGGCAGTCTGGATGCAAGTCCCGCCGAACGTTATGGGACGCGACACTGGCGCCCGAACCGTCTGATTGAAATACACGTTGGCGTTGTGACCGAGTCATAGCGTCCAGACGTCAGGCGATCGCCCACGGGAGTTCCTAACGCCCGATAGGACCATGTCAGGGTGAGCACTGGCGACCGCCAGAATGTTGCGCGCCGTCTCCGGCAGGCACCTCAGCCACCGGACGGATCCGAGGCCGACGTGGTGCCGGCCGGGTCCTCAACCGCCGCGGTGAGAGCTGTAGCAAAGAGGCTCCACGCCAGATAAGGAGTGAGCAGCCAACCGGCGACGCGGTCCCGCCGGCCGGCCACGATCACCTCGGCGGCCACTGCAGCATCCAGGGCGGCGACCACTGCCAGGGCGGCCGTCCGGGACCGGAACGAGAAGAAGGCCCACGGCCACGACGCGTTTAACACCAACTGCCCGCCGTGAAGGGCGATCAACCCGGCAGAACGCTCCGGGTTGGACCGCCACGCCCGGTACACGGCCGCCGCCATCAGCCCGTAGAGGCCGGTCCAGACTGGACCGAAGGCCGACGGAGGTGGGGCCCAGCTGGGCTTGTCCAGATACTTGTACACCGTCGGTGCACGGCGGGCGCCAAGCCCCCCGACGGCGGCGGTCAAGGTCGAGCCGGCGGCGGCGGCCACAAGGGCCCGGACAGGTCGATGTTCAGTGGTAACCAACAACTTACATATACCCGCGGAGCGACCGGAGCGCTCGCCCATCGCCGCGCACCTCCTTCCCTGGCGCGATGGTGTGGCGACTGCGGCCGTCGCGGCTAGAGGCGAAGAGCCCCCGAAGATCCAACTGAGGATGGACAGGGATCGATCACCCCCCGATGCTTTGGCGAGTTCGATCAGCTGACTAGCAATAGTGAGCGCTCGAGCGCGAACTAGGGCAAAATGCGCGAAATGCCAAACGCAGGTCGCAGGCGAGAGTGATCCGATGGTAGACCGAACCGATTTGGAAGCGCGAGGAAGAGATCTCGATAAGCGCCTTCGGGTTCTTGCGAGTCAGCACGCGGACGATCATGCGTTTCAGTCGATCGCCGAACTCCATCTCGGATGTGGCAAGCTCGAAACTGAGGTCAAAGGCTTGGCGCGTCGCTCTGCCCTCGAACAGCCGCGACTAGTCCGATGACGGCGCGCGATCTGCCGGTGCGTGTGCTTCGCGCCTTGGCGGCATGCTCTGTGCTCGTGATGGTTCTTGGGATAGCGGCCGCTGATCCATCAGGTGCAAAAACGAATCGCACCATCGTCTACAAGCTCGCCCCCTGGGAGGCGAACGGCACTCTCGACCCGGCCGTGACAATCTCGGCTCGTGAAGCGGGTCACTGTTGGACCGGATCGATCGCGGTCGACAACTCGCACGTGTGGCGTTGTATGGGCGGCAACGCCATCTATGACCCTTGTTTCGCCCCAACCGACGAAGTCCATGCAACAGAGGTCGTATGCGATCCACTTCCCTGGTCGGGTGCCACACTGCTGCGGCTGACCACCGCTTTGCCTCTGAAGAGCGCTGATCGATACCCCGTGCATGGTGCGTCGGAAAGAGTGTGGGCCTTCGAGTTGAGTAATGGAGCTCGCTGCTTCGACGCCGCCGGGGCGGCTGTAGTCATCAAAGGCGTCCCATTGATCTACCTCTGCACCGGCGCGGGCAGCACCGCTTTCCGAGACGGTAGTGCAGGGTCTTTGTCTACGAGCCGACAGCCCTGGGCGGTCGAATACGTCCGCTCGATAAGTTTCCGCGGGACAACCCCGGAAGGGAAGCTGAAGTCAACGGCGGTCGTTGTCGCCTGGAGTGGGTAGCTCTATCTCTTGGAATCCCGAAGGTCCATTTCCTCGTCGGGTGGCTTGACCAAGCACGACGCACTGAACGACACTCGCCAACGCAGCGCTTTCTCTCCTTTACCTGTTGGTGCTGGAACTCCAATCGAGCGTTTCGGTCGAGGCTCCGGCCCGGCAACTTTCCCTTCTTCGCGCCTCGGTTGATGCGCAGAGCGCCACGCGATCCGACAGCAGCGGCCGAGTGCCTCCGATACTTAGACCCTTCAGGTAATTCGGGCCAACCTGGGGCCATGACGGGTTGCTCGGCGACGAGCGCTGATTCGCTGCCGACATGACCGATCTTCGAACATCGCGCCTCCGGCTGCACGCGATCGATGTCGCAGAGGCCGAACGTATCGTCGCTCGGAGTGCGGGACCGGCCGATGCGTGGGCGGACGATTTCCCTTTTGAGGGCGACATTCGCGCAGTGGGGGGCTTCCTTCGCGCGACCGCCGCGCACGGAGAGCAGCGGCCATTCGGCTACTACCGGATCACCCGCCTCGCCGACGGGCGGGCCATCGGGGGGATCGGCTTCAAGGGCCAGCCAAATGGCGGCTGCATCGAGATCGGCTACGGCCTGGCTCCCTCGGCCCGCGGCCACGGATACGCCGCGGAGGCGGTCATCGCCCTGCTAACTGTGGCTGCCGACCACGGACTGTCCAGGGTGACCGCCGACACGACTCTGGACAACATCGCTTCGCAACGGACCCTCATCCGAGCCGGATTCCGCCTTGTGGGCACCGACGCTGAACTCCACCACTACGAGGTGCTCCTCAAAGGGGGCACCGTCACCTAGCCGACGGTCTAGATATCCCACGGCCCGAAGATGTCAAGCGGCCTCGGTGAGTTGGCTCTCTGAGCGGTGGCCCCAGGCGGTGTGCTCGTCGTAGAAGCTGCCGTTGACGAGACAGCCGTGGAGGATGCCGACG
>Ga0326727_10000770_pt1 | contig 128327 bp, 98 predicted proteins | sample MB2enrmetagenome_FD_207643 | JGI IMG/M metagenome (GOLD analysis project Ga0326727, IMG submission 207643) | Lab enriched peat soil microbial communities from McLean, Ithaca, NY, United States - MB29MY | ecosystem: Environmental > Terrestrial > Soil > Wetlands > Peat | place: USA: New York...
ATCCGTACCGCCCCTCTGCTAACCTTCTTCATTGGCTGGTCTCCTTTTGCACTCCGAGTGCGTTGCGAACAGCTTAAAGCTGTTTCGCGAGACCAGCCGTCTCATCCCATCTAAAGCCCCGCTGATTCCAGGTGGTTTATCGGCCCGACTGAAGTCGGGCCCTGTTACAAAGCCCGTTTGGCGAGAGTTTTTCCGCAGCCTGTTTAGAGCGCTTTCGATTCATATGTGCACATTGGAAGTGCATCAAAGGTGGCTTTTTCTTGGGGAAAAAGCCACTTGGCGATACGCTTTCTGTAAAGAGCAGAATCGAAAACGCTGTAGCCCCCGAGGGAAGGTTTCAAGGGAATTGGAATTTGATTGGAAGTTCCCTCACGCGCTTGCTTGTCCCTCTACGAACTCCACGTCTTGTCCTTCGACGTGCAGAGCTGTTCCAGGTTGCAGCGGTCGCACTTGGGCTTGCGCGCGTCGCACACTGCCCTGCCGTGATGGATGATCTGGTGCGAGAAGCCGATCCAGCGCGGCTGCGGCAGAATCTTCATCAACTCCTGCTCCACCTTCTGCGGCGTGTCGCCTTTGGCCAGCCCCAGGCGGCGCGCAATGCGGAAGACGTGCGTATCCACCACCACTCCCTCCGCCTTGCCAAAGCAGACCCCGAGGACGACGTTGGCCGTCTTGCGCGCCGCGCCGGGAATAGTCACAAGTTCGGCCAGCGTCTCGGGGACTTTGCCGCCGAAGTCGCTGATGACCTTCCGGGCCGCGCCTTGAATCGACTTGGCCTTGTTGTGGTAGAACCCGGTGGTCCGGATCAACTCTTCCAGTTCCTCGATCGAGGCCTTCGCCATGGCCTGCGGCGTGGGGAAACGCTGGAACAGCGCGGGCGTCACCATGTTCACGCGCACGTCGGTGCACTGCGCGGAGAGGATGGTCGCCACCAGCAACTCCCACGGGGAGCGATGCGTCAGAGCGCACTCTACGTTGGGATACGCCTCATCCAGCCCGCGCAGAATCCCTGCGATCCGTTCGGCGGCAAGTGGACCGGTTTTGCGCGCAGCCTTGGCCATTCGCTCCAGTCTAATCGCTCCTGCCCTCTCGTGACTCCTGCCGCCAATCCAGAGCCAATGAGACCCGAGTCATTCCGAGGCGGCTGCTCCATCTCCGGCTAACCACAAATGATTGGGTGCCCCAGGTCCCTCGTTGTTGGGGACCTGGGAACGCACGCCCCCTGCCCGGCCACCCATTACACCCGAAAACGCCCAAACCACCTCTCAATCCACCTACCGCGCCCCCTGCACCGGTTTCGCGAAATGGAAGACGCAGTTCACCTCGTGCGTGGCGGCGTCGGCCTCCAGGCTGGCCGTCGTGATGACCGTCTGGATCCACTTCGTCAGAGCCTTGTCTTTCTTCTGCGCCGCTGCCGCAAAGTTATCCATGTAACTCTGGTCGAACACGCTCCCCGGAGCCATCTTCCAGGCGAGCTTCAGCTTGGCGGCCATCGCGTCCGGTGCGCCGTCGAACTTGACCGAGCCAAACCGGTATTGCACGCCTGGGGCAATTTCAAGGCTGTAATTCACGATGCGTGTAGCTTCGTTAAATGCAGGGTGCGAAACCACCGAGCAATCCAGATAGCCCAGCGCATGGTAGGCGTCGCGAACAGCCAGCAGATACCGGTCCAGCGGCCTTCCGGAGTTGGCCGGATACTTCGCCAGGTACTTCTCCACATCCGCCCGCGCCGCCAGCGCGCCCGCCGGCAAACCGATGGTTCCCAGCTTGTACAGTCCGCCTTCCTTCACCGTCACCGTATAGGGAATCTCCACGGCCTCCTCCGAGACCACGGGCGGTTCCACCTGGGCCACATCCACCTGCACGGCCGTGTAGCCCTGGTCCTGGTAGAGGTCCTCGAAGGCGTGCTGCAGGCCAATGGCCGTGTTCTCCGTGTCGAAGCCGTTGCCGCTTTGGGCGCTGGCCAGCAGGTTGGCCCGGGCCTGCATGGCCGTCGATACGCCCGCAAGCTGGATGTGCCCGATATGCACCGCCGGAGCGGCCACGGCAAAGTCCATCGCCGTGATCTTCTGCGGGCCCAGCCCGCTGGTCACGGCGGCCTTCACCGTTGCCTTGATTCCCTTGGCCGCCAGCATCTCTTCCAGCATCCGGCAGATGCCGTCCACCATGGAGCCGCTGCCCGGCAGCAGCCCGCGATAGAGCCCGAAGCGCTCGTGCAGTTTGGCGTCCAGTTCCTTGCCCGGCGTCAGAGGCAGATTCTCCAAGTGCAGCGGGAAAAGCTGGCTGGCCGGCTTCAGGGTAAACACTAGCTTCCTGCTGTCGGAGACAAACCGCACCTCGTCGAAGAGCCCCGTATCGTTCAACTGCTTGGCCCGGGCCTTCACCTCGGCGGCGCTCAGCCGCGCGTCCGGCTTCAGTCCGGCAGCCGCCAGCAGTTCCTGCTGCGTGTATTGGGGTGCGCCCTGAAAGCGGATCGTCCTGGGCGGAACTCTCTTCTCCGCAAAAAGAGGAAAAGAGCAAAGCAAAAGCAAAGCTGCAAATACTGCGCCGGATTTCGTAATCATCTTCCGCCAAGATTAACAAATCGAAGCCACAGCGGTCAGCGTCTCTTCCGGCACGGCGAGGGGGTCAGCCCCGCGCCGCTCTGTTGGCCGCCGGCGTTCAATCCGAGGACGTAGCTCCCCTGCCGGTTTAATCTGGTAAGCAGCATGATTCGCGAAGACTCCCCATTGCCGGAGACGCCAGATCTCCCCATCGCCGGCGCAGCCGAAACCGCTGTTCCCGCTCCCCCGCTGGAGAAGAGCGCCGCCGAACTGACCCCTTTCATGCGCCAGTGGACCGCCGCCAAGCGCGAAAACCCCGATGCCCTGCTCTTCTTCCGCATGGGCGACTTCTACGAACTCTTCTACGACGACGCCGTCCTGGTCAGCCGCGAGCTGCAACTGACGCTGACCGCCCGCGACCGCGAGCGCTCCCAGCCCATGTGCGGCGTTCCCTACCACGCCGTCGACGGCTACCTGACCCGCCTGCTGCGCAAGGGCTACCGCATCGCCATCTGCGACCAGATGGAAGATCCAAAGCTGACCAAGAAGATCGTCCGCCGCGAGGTGACCCGCGTCCTGAGCCCCGGTACCGCCATCGACGCCGGGCTCGGTCAGGACCAGAACAACTTTCTCGCCGCCTACCTGGAAACCCGCGACGGCCAGTTGTGCGCCATTGCCCTGCTCGACCTCTCCACCGGCGAATTCCGCACCGCCGAGTTCACAGGCCGCAACGCCCGCGCCCAGGCCGTGGAAGAGATTCTGCTGGCCAGTCCCAGCGAAGTGCTGGTTCGCTCCGGCGTTGAGCCGCCCGCGGCCTTCGGCTCTATCTCCGCCCGCACCCGCGTCGAGGACTGGGTCTGGACCCGCGACTTCGCCGTACCGCTGGTCGAGCGGCAACTCGGCGTCCGCACTCTGGAGGGCTACGGTCTCCAGGATCACGAGGCCGCCGCCATCGCCGCCGGAGCCATCCTCCACTACGTCCGCACCACGCAGAAGAACGAGGCGCTCCACGTCGATTCGCTGCGCTTTCAGGAGCACTCCGGCGCGCTCGAACTCGACCAGGTGACGGTCCGCAATCTCGAACTCGTGGAACCGCTCTTCCAGGGCCAGGACGACCGCGTCACGCTCTTCCGCAGCCTCGACGCCTGCCTGACGCCCATGGGCAAGCGCCTGCTGCGCGCCACCATCCTGCGTCCGCTGATGGACGCGCCAGCCATCGAAGCGCGCTACGAGGCCGTCGCCGAGGCCCATGGCGATCTGGTGCGCCGCGAAGAACTGCGCCGCTCCTTCTCCGGCATTCTCGACCTGGAGCGCCTGCTGGCCCGCATTTCGCTGGACTCCGCTGGCCCGCGCGATCTGCGCGCATTGGCCGCCAGCATGGCGCGGCTCCCCGGGCTCAAGACAGCGCTCGACACGCTGACTGCAAGCCTCTGGCAGCAGATTTCCAACCGCCTCGATACGCTGGACGACATCACCGCGCGCATCGCCACCACGCTTGTGGACGAACCGCCCCTGACCCTCGCCGACGGCGGAGCCATTGCTGCCGGAGTTGACGCCGAACTGGACGAGCTGCGCACGATCTCGTCCAGCGGCCGCCAAGCCATCGCCGCCATTGAGGAACGCGAGCGCCAGCGCACCGGCATCGGCTCGCTCAAGGTCCGCTACAACACCGTCTTCGGCTACTACATCGAGATCACCAAAGCCAACCTCGCCTTGGCCCCAGCCGACTACGAGCGCAAGCAGACCCTCGTCAACGCCGAGCGATTCACCACTCCGGAGTTGAAGGACTACGAGCGCAAGATCCTTACCGCGCACGACCGCTCCATCGAAATCGAGAAGCGCATCTTCGCCGAGTTGCGCCAGTTCGTGCTGCACTCAGCCGGGCGCATCCGCCGCAGCTCCGCCGCTGTTTCCGAAGCCGATCTGCTGGCCTGCTTCGCGCATCTCGCCGCGTTGCGCCGGTACGCGCGTCCCGTTCTTGCCGAAGAGCCGGTTCTCGAAGCCGTGGCGGGCCGTCACCCTGTCATCGAGCAGTGGATGGAGGAGACGCGCGAAGGCCGCTTCATTCCCAACGACCTTTTCCTCGATGCCTCCGCGGATGGCCCATGTCTACTGCTGATCACCGGTCCGAACATGGGCGGCAAGAGCACGTATCTGCGCCAGGCGGCGATGCTGGTGCTCATGGCGCAGATGGGCAGTTTTGTGCCGGCGCAGAGCCTTCGCTTCGGCTTGGTGGACCGCATCTATACGCGCATCGGCGCCAGCGACAATGTGGCGCGCGGACGATCCACCTTCATGGTGGAGATGACGGAGACGGCCACCATCCTGAACACCGCCAGCAACCGCTCTCTCATCCTGCTCGACGAGATGGGCCGCGGCACAGCCACCTTCGACGGGCTCTCGCTGGCCTGGGCAACGGTTGAATACCTGCACGCCGAAACCGGCGCACGCACCTTGTTCGCCACCCACTACCACGAACTCACCCTGCTGGCAGACAAACTGAAGGGCGTGCGTAACCTGCGCGTGGGCGTCAAGGAAGGCGCGGGCGGCATCGTCTTCCTCCACGCCATCGAGCCCGGCGCGGCCAGCAAGAGCTACGGCATTGAGGTGGCGCGGCTGGCCGGTCTGCCTCCCGCAGTCATCGAGCGCGCCCGTCACGTTCTGCGCCAGCACGAAAAGCAGGAGCGCCAGAGCGTGCAGGTGGAAACAGCGCCCGAGCCGCTGCAACTTACCATCTTCACCCCGCTTTCGCAGCGCATCGTGGACCGGCTCGCCGAAACGGACATCAACCAACTGACGCCGCTGCAGGCGCTCAACCTGCTGGAAGAGTTGCAGCAGGAACTCAAGGACAACCGGAGCTAGTGGACGCAATGGAACTTCGCCAGGCGGCAGGCAGCTTGATGGTGGTTGGACTCGGCGGCACGGAACTCACCGGTCTGGAGCGCGCTTGGCTGCGTCTCGTGCATCCCGCCGGCATCATCCTCTTCCGCCGCAATATCGACTCCCCCAGCCAGACGCGCGAATTGCTGAACGAAGCCGCAGCCCTCTGCGCTCCACCTGCGCTTCGCTGCGTCGATCTGGAAGGCGGGACGGTTGACCGGCTCCGCGACGCTCTGGCTCCCATGCCTTCCGCGCAAGCCGTCGCGCGCGCCGCGAAGAGGGCCGGCAAGCAGTCCCTCGCCCACCAGCACGGGCAACTGATCGCCCGCGCTGTGAAGGCCTTCGGCTTCAACACAACGCTAGCTCCTGTACTCGATCTCGACCTGCCCATCTCGGCCAAGGTCATGGGCACACGCACCGCGGCAGATTCCGCTGCCGAGGTTGTGGCTTGCGCCCGCCCCTTCCTTGCCGCACTTGCTCAAGCTGGCATCGCCGGATGCGGGAAGCATTTTCCCGGCCTGGGTGGTGGCACTCTGGACTCGCATCTCGCCACGCCTTCCATCGACCGGGCGAGCAGCGTCCTCTGGCAGCAGGATCTGGTCCCCTATCGCGAACTCCGCGGCGAACTGCCGATGGTGATGGTCAGCCATGCCGCCTATCCGCGCACGCCGGGTAAGGACGCTCCCGCGAGCGTCTCCCGCTACTGGATCGAAACCGTCCTCCGCAGACGCATCGGTTACAAGGGACTTGTGTTTTCCGACGATCTTGAAATGGGCGGCATCTTGAACGTGATGCCTATGGAAGATGCGGCCATTGCTGCGGTCCGCGCCGGCATGGACCTGATTGAGATCTGCCATAGTCCGGAGCTGATTCTGCGCGCCTTCGAAGCTCTTCTGCGCGAGGCCGAGCGCTCGCGCGCTTTCCGGGCTCTGTTGCTGGCCCGCGCTCGCCGCGCGCAGAAGGAGCGAGCCCGGCTCTTCTCCATAAAGCCCGGAGCCGCGCTCTCTGCAACGCAACTCGACGCTTTGCGCGTGCGTATCCAGCGCTTCAGCGACAGGATTCTCAACCTGCAGCCCACGGAGGCGCACACCGCATGAAGACCCTGACCGTTGCCGGCGTGATGAGCGGCACCTCCGCGGACGGCGTCGATGTCGCCATTGTCCGCATTTCCGAAGGCCGCCAGCGCACGGCGCTTACATTGCTTGCGCACGAAGGTTTCCGCTATCCAGCACCGCTGCGCCGCGCCGTCCTTGCGGCGATGAACGCAGAAACTACCTCCACGGCAGAACTAGCGCGCCTGAACTGGCGGCTGGCGCTGGCCTACGCTGAAGCCGTCAACGCAGCGGCCAAAAAGCATCAGCTCAAGCTTGACCTGATCGGCTGCCACGGCCAGACGCTCTATCATCAATCGCACCCCGCGCTCTACGCAGGCAGCAGATTCGCCTGCACCTGGCAGGCGGGCGAACCCGCCGTGCTTGCGCAGGCTACCGGCGTTCCCGTTGTCTCCAACTTCCGCCCGGCAGACATGGCCATCGGCGGACAGGGCGCGCCACTGGTGCCGCTGCTCGATTTTGTTCTCTTCGCGCACCAGCGCCGCGGCCGTGTGCTGCAGAACATCGGCGGCATCGCCAACTTCACCGCCATTCCCGCCGCTGCTTCCGCTGCAGATGTGCTCGCCTTCGACTCCGGCCCCGGCAACATGGTCATCGACTGGCTCTGCCAGGAACTCTACGGAAAGCCCTTCGACCGCGATGGCGCATTTGCCGCGCAGGGAGCGGTCCTGAAGCCCGTCCTCGCCGAGGCGCTTCGCAATCCCTACTTCCGCCAGAAGCCGCCGCGCACCGCAGGCCGCGAGCAGTTTGGCCGCGAGTATTCTGCGCGCTTTCTCCAGTCTTGCCAGCGCATAAGCAAGCTGCCGGAGGACGCCCTGGCCACAGCCACCGCCCTCACCGCCGATACCATCGCGGCCAGCTATCGCCGCTATGCGCACGCGAGGATGCGCGGCTGCCCGGTGGATTACATCGTCTCCGGCGGCGGCGCGCGCAATCGCACGCTGATGGACCTGCTCAGCCGCCGACTGGAGCCCCTGGGCTGCGAACTTGCCGCCAGCGAGCAGTTCGGCCTGCCTGCCGAAGCCAAGGAGGCCGCGGCCTTCGCGCTGCTGGCCTGGCAAACATGGCAGCGCCAGCCCGGCAACGTGCCCTCCGCCACGGGAGCTGCGCGTCCCGTGATTCTGGGCCAGGTGACGTATGTTTAAGCGCCTCTACCTGCAGGTGCGCAGCCGAACTGGCCTGAGCGCAGCGGCACTTTGTCTACTCGTTGCGGCGATGGCGCTTTCCGGCTGCCGTTCGTCCCAGCGCGACCCGCGCACGGTCGTCTTTCTCATCGAGAGCAGCCCGGCCAATCTCGATCCGCGCATCGGCACCGATGCCCAGTCGCAGCACATCGACGAACTGCTCTTTGACGGTCTGGTGGCCCGCGACGCGACCTTCCACTTTGTGCCTGCGCTGGCTTCTTCCTGGGATCAGCCGGACCCGCAGACCATCGTCTTCCACCTGCGCTCCGGCGTGCGCTTTCACGACGGCCGCCTGCTGACCGCGCGCGATGTGGCCTGGACCATCAACTCCATGCGCAGCGGCGTCGTCGTCTCTCCGCGTGCCGCTGCCTTTGCCTCGGTTGCCTCGGTGGAGGCGCGCGACGAGTTGACCGCCGTCTTCCATCTCAAGCACCCGGACAATTTCCTTTTCACCAATCTCTCCACCGGCGCCATGGGCATTGTTCCGGAGGGCGCGGGCCGCGACTTCTGGCGGCATCCGGTCGGAACGGGCCCCTTCCGCTTCGTCAGCCAGCAGATCGATCAGGACGTAGTATTGGAGCGTAATCCCGCGAACTGGAAGATCGTGCCCAGCATTGAGCGCGTCCGTTTCGCCGTGGTTCCCGACGCCATCACCGAGTCGCTCGAACTGGAGAAAGGCTCCGGCGATGTGGCCGTGAATTCCCTGCCCATGGATGCCCTGCCCGAGCTGGCCCTGCGTAAGAACCTGCGCATCGAGGATACGCCCGGGACACAAATTCAATATCTCGCCTTCAACCTGCGCGATCCGCTGCTCTCCGATGTACGCGTGCGCCAGGCCATCGCCTGCGCCATCGACCGGGAACTGATCGTGCGCACCCTGCGCCATGGACGCGGCCAAAGCTCCGTAAGCCTGCTGCCGCCCGCGCACTGGGCATGGACCGGCGACGTGGCCCGCTACGACTACAACCCCGCGCGCGCCGAGCAATTGATGGACACTGCTGGCCACCCTCGCGGTCCCGGCGGCACGCGTCTTCGCCTCACCATGAAGACCTCAACCGACGAAGAAACACGCCTGCTGGCCGCCGTCCTGCAGCAGCAACTGGCACGCGTCGGCATCGTCCTCGACATCCGTAGCTTCGAATTCGCCACTTTTTATGCCGACGTTACCCGCGGCGCTTTCCAGCTTTATTCCTTGCGCTGGATCGGCGGCAACGAACAGCCGGACATCTTCAGCTTCGCCTTTGCCACCGCCAGCTTTTCGCCCAAAGGCGCGAATCGCGGCCATTACTCGAACCCGCAACTTGACGCTCTGCTGGCCGATGCCGCCGAAAGCCCTAACCAGGATCGCCGGCGCGCGGATTACGTCGAGGCTCAGCAGATTCTCGCCCGCGACCTGCCTGCGCTCAACCTCTGGTATCGCGATACGGTAGTTGTGCATTCCACGCGTCTCACCAACGTTGCTCCCACCCCTTCCGGCAGCTTTGCCTTCCTTGAGACCGCGCGGGTGAATCCATCCGTCGCACCTTAAGATTCCCTGAAGATAAAGAGCTGGCAGAGTTTCCACACCATCTTTCAACCTTTTCGCAGGCTCGCTCGTCTACCGGAACAGATTGCAATTTCGGGACGGCGGCGAGGCCCGCCCTGGAGAGAAGAGAATAATGAATCGTACGACCAAGCTTGGGCTTTCCGTCTGGATCATCTGCGCAGCGCTGGTTGCTGTGTTTGCCGTTGCCGTTCGCGCACAAACGCCTGCCGCATCGCGGTTTCTGGGAACCGTCACTTCCATCAACGGCACCACGATCGGCGTGAAGACCGACGCCGGAGAAACGCGCCAGGTTGACGTCCCCGCCACGGCGGTTCTCAAGCAAATCGCCCCCGGCGAAAAGGATTTGAGCAAGGCCGAGGTCATCCAGTTCAACAGTCTCGCCACTGGCGACCGCGTGCTCGTTCGGCTCGACACAAAGGCGCCGGAAGGCGCTACGGTCGCTTTGCAAATCGTCGCCATCAAGCAGGCGGACCTGGCCAAAAAGCAGGAGGCCGATCGCGAAGACTGGCAGCGCCGCGGCATCGGCGGCCTGGTGAAGAGCGTCGATCCCGCCGCGGGCGTCATCGTAATTACCTCCGGCGCGGGGCAGGCGGCCAAGTCCGTCACCATCCACACCGCCAGCAATACCGTCCTCAAGCGCTATGCGGCTTCGTCCGTTCGCTTTGACGAAGCCAAGGCCGCGCCCATTACCGAGATTCATCCCGGCGACCAGATTCGCGCCCGTGGCAACAAGACGCCCGACGGCGCATCCATGACTGCCGAGGAAGCAGTCTCCGGCAGCTTCCGCAACATCGCCGGAACAGTTCTCTCCATCGATACCGCCGCTCAGACAGTGACCGTGAAGGACCTGGCCACCAAGAAACCGCAGACGATCAAGTTGACCTCCGAGTCGCAGATGCGCAAGCTGCCGGAGATGATGGCAACGCGGCTGGCCATGATCCTTAAGGGCGGCAATGGCGGCGGGCCGGCAGGCGGCGGAGCGCCGATGCAAGCCGCCGGGATGGGCCGTGCACCGGGCCAGGCCGGCGGCAGCCAGCGCGGTGGCTTCGGCGGCGGCGCTTTCGATCCGCAGATGATGTTGAGCCGCGCGCCGGCTATCCAACTCACAGACGTCAAAAAAGGCGATGCGGTCATGCTTGTTGCCACGCAGGGCGCCACCGATCTGACGGCAATTTCCCTGCTGGCTGGCGTTGAACCCATTCTGGAGGCTCCGGCCGCCAGTAATCTGCTCTCGAACTGGAGCATGAGCTCCGGTGCACCGGAAATGGGCCAGTAACAGGTCGAAAAAATCTCGTGATTTGTAGTGTGGGGGAGAAGTGTATCTAAACTTGCGTCGTATTCTTTTTTGCCTTGTACTAGCTCCGATGGCTCTCACGTGTGTTCCTCGATTGAACGCGCAGAGTTCCCTCGCCACGCCCAAAGCAGCAACAGGGAGCTCCAGCTTCCGCGGGCACATTGCAGACCCCACGGGCGCGCTGATTCCCGGCGCTAGAATTACGGTGACCAACGCTCTGGGTGTCGCCGTCGCCAGCACCACCGCGGATGCCCAGGGCGTGTATGCCGTGACCAACCTGCCCGCCGGCAGCTACATTGTCCAGGCCACAGTGGACGGATTTGCGCCGTTCTCCTCGCCCACCATTGCGTTGGCGGCCGGCCAGTTCAAGCGCGTTGACATCGCCATGGCCGTCGAGGCCGAGCAGCAAAGCGTGGTGGTCTCCGAGGAGTCCGGACCGACTGTCAGTGTGGACGCGGAGTCCAACGCCAGCGCCCTCGTGCTGAAGGACAAGGATCTGGACGCTCTCTCGGACGATCCCGACGAGTTGCAGAGCGAGCTGACCGCGCTCGCCGGCCCCTCGGCCGGCCCCAACGGCGGCCAAATCTACATCGACGGATTCACCGGCGGAACCCTGCCGCCCAAGTCCGCCATCCGCGAGATTCGCATCAATCAGAATCCCTTCTCCGCCGAGTTCGATCGCATCGGCTACGGCCGCATCGAGATTCTCACCAAGCCCGGAACCGACCAGTTCCACGGCCGCGGATTCCTGCAGGGCAACGACGACGCCTTTAACACCGGCAACCCGTTCACCAAGTCGATCCCCGCTTATCACAGCATTCAGTACAACGGCACGGTTAGCGGCGCGCTTGGCAAAACCAGTTCCGTCTTCCTCAGCATCGAAGGCCGCAACACGCAGGACGCCAGCATCTATTCGGCCTATCAGCCTGTTTACGCCGTGGGCTCGGGCTATTCCATGGTTCCGATATCGGGCGGCCTGTTCTCGCCCACAACCCGTTTTGAGGTTTCACCGCGCTTCGATGTGCAACTGGGCAACAGGAACACGCTCACCACGCGCCTGCAGTACGAGCGTGGCACATCGAGCGGCAACATCGGTTCCACCGCGACGCCGTTGCAATCGTCCAGTTCCACCTCGTCGGAGATTGCGTTTCAGGCAAGCGACTCCTTCATCGTGAGCGACCACATCGTGAACGAGACGCGGCTGCAATTTCGCCGCGCCATCTCTTCGAGTTCGCCGGCAAGCATAACACCCTCAATTTCAGTGAGCGGCTACTTCAGCGACGGCGGCAACAGCGGCCAATATTCAAGCGATCACTCCGACCACATGGAGTTGCAGAACATCACCACCATGTCGGCCGGAGCACAAGCCATCAAGTTCGGCGGATGGCTGCGCGACAATCGCGACGCCAACTCCTCCGACAGCGGCTTCAACGGCAGCTTCACATTCAAGACGCTCGCCGCCTATTCGAATACGCTGGACGCCTGCGTGAGCAACCTCACCGCCTGCAAGAGCAATGCCCTGCAGGTCTACAAGTTCTCCTACACCACCGGCAGCCAGAAGTTCCGCGCCAACGTCTTTGACGCTGCCGCTTTCTTTCAGGACGATTGGAAGTTCAACCGCTTCCTTACGCTTTCCGGCGGCCTGCGCTTCGAGTCTCAGAATCACATTGCCGACCACATGGACTTCGCTCCGCGCGTTGCCTTCGCGTACGCGCTGGACGGCCACAAGAAGAATGCCGTAACAAAAACCGTGCTGCGCGGCGGCTTCGGTTTCTTCTACGACCGCTTCGGCATCGGCAGCCTGATGGGGCTCGAACGCAATAACGTCGCCAACCTCGGTGGCAACAACATCCAGAAGCAAACGGTGATCAACTCGCCGAGTTGCTTCAGCACCACCAGTCTCACCGGCTTCGCTCTCCCCGCCGATTGCGGGTCAGGAACCTCATCGTCCACTTCGGTCGCCCAGTCGCTCGATGCGAGCTACCGCTCCCCTTACAACGAGCAACTTGGCATCTCTCTGGAGCGGCAGATTTCGAAGGTTGCCACACTGTCCACTACCTACGTGCAAACCTTCGGCGTGCACCAGATGGCCACCCGCGACGCCAACGCCTATCAGCCGCTGGCGGGAACCACCTACTACAACAGCACCACCGGCACACGTCCCAACCCCTCGCTCGGCCTCGTCGACGAAATCTACCCCGAGGCAGTCTTCAAGCAGAAACAGCTCATCGTAAACCTGAACGCGAGGATCTCTCCCAAGTTCAACGTGATGGGCTACTACAACCTGAATTACGGCAACAGCGATACGGGCACTGCGTCGAACTCCTGGAATCTCTCGCAGGACTACGGCCGCGCCAGCTTCATTCGCCGCAATTCGGTTTTCCTGATGGGCAACTATACCGGACCGTGGGGCATCAGCTTTAATCCCATGTTGCAGGCGCAGGCCGGACGTCCCTACAACATTGTGACCAATATCGACCTCACCGGCGATAACTTCATGAACAATCGCCCGGCCCTGACTTCGTCCGCAAATTGCGCAACCAACAGTGCGCAGTTCATCCCGACCAGCTTCGGCTGCTTTGACGTGTCGCCGCAGGCTGGCGAGGCGTTGATTCCGGTCAACTATGCGACAGGTCCGGCATCGGTTTCGGTCAATCTGCGCATCAGCCGCTCGATCGGCATCGGCCCGAAGATCCAACAGGTTGCAGGCCAGAGCGATCCGTCGCGCCGTCAGCAGTCGTACCTGGGCGGCGGCCCGGGTGGTGGGCCCGGCGGCGGACCTGGCGGTGGTAGCCGTGGTGGTGGTGGCGGCTTTGGCGGCGGACGCGGCGGCCCGGGCGGAGGAATCTCAGGCACCGGCCACAAATACTCGCTGAACTTCAGCGCCCAGGCCATCAATCTGTTCAACGACATCAACTACGGTACCCCGGTGGGCACGATTACGCCCTCCCAGGACCCCACCACGAAGCTCTGGGGACCCGGCTCCATGTTCGGCAAGTCCACCAGCCTCTCCGGCGGCCTGGGCGCGTCCACATCGGCTGCACGCCGCATCTTTGTGATGGCAGCCTTCAGCTTCTAGGGCGAGGCGCTGCAAGCAAGAAGAGGGCCGAAGCATCGCTTCGGCCCTTCGCTTTTATCGAACCAAATCAGTGTGCGGCTACCAGGGACGCCGAGTGCGGTCCCGCGCCGCCGTTGAACGCATCCACCAGCGAGATCGCCTTCATCTGCGCTTTGACTGCGTCCAGCGAAGCGTTGGTCCAGATGCCGATCTCTTCCGTCTCGCCGGGCAACACGTCAAAGTAGTTGTCGCTCAGTTCGACATCGAGATTGCCAAAGGTCAGGTAGACGCTGCGCGCCAGTACAGGCGAACTTACCTTGACCTTCCAGCAATTCTTCGCCGTCTCAAACTTCCCCGCATCGGCCAGCCATACCGGATGTGTCTCTCCGCGGAGTTGCAGCCCAGGCACAGCTTCCAGTTTCAACGCCGCGGGCTTCAACCGCACGGATTGCACCGTTCCCAGGTTGACCATGTTGCGTGAAATGCGCGTATCCGCTCCACTCAGTTCGGCGACTACATAAACCCGCGAGGCATCCGTTCCTCCCGCATCGGCAATCTTCTTGAGCGGCCACTCCATGTAGACCTTGCTGGAAAGAGGCGCAATCTCCACGGCCTTCCGTTCTTCCAGCAGCACCTTGCCATCCATGTCCATCAGGCGCATTCGAAGGGACATGACGCTCCCGGGCTTCTGCGGAAGGTCCGATACGATGTACGCCTTCACCGCATCGCCCTCGATATGCGCCGAGACCAGCAGCGGCGCATAGAAGCGCTTCGCGTAGTACTGCAGCGCCTTCCACCGTCCGTAGTAGTCGATCGACGCCCACGACGCCACCGGCCAGCAGTCGTTCAACTGCCAGTAGATGGACCCCATCGTCTCCGGCCGCGAACGGCGGAAGTGTTCCGCGCCGATCTTGATTCCCTCGGCCTGTAGAACCTGACTCGCATACAAGAACGAAGAAAAATCCTTCGGCTCGCCGTAGTCCTTCATCATGTAGTCGTGGATGATCGAGTTGCCTTCGTTGTTCTTCTGGTGGGCCAGCATGACCGGCGTAAAGATGCTCGCGCGATCCGCTGGTTCGGTAAAGGCCTCGACGGTCTTCATCTCAGGGAACGACTGGAAGCCGTACTCGGTAACGAAGCGCGTGCGATGCGTCTCGTAGGTCGTGAACGGCACACGTCCATGCCATACGTCCCAGATGTGGTCGTCGCCTGTGTGGAAACTCGCCGTCACCGGCTCGTAGTCGGCGCTGGGCGAACTGGGCCAATAGGGCGTCTCCGCATCCAGCTTCTCCACCACACGATTCAGAATCCCGCTGAACTCGGTCAGGTAATCCTGCCACATCTGGAATTTCACATCGGCGGGCGCAGTGGCGCGCGGACCCCAATTCAACGCTACCTCGGTCTCGTTGTTTCCGCTCCACAACACGATGGAAGGATGGTTCCGGAGCCGCTTTACCTGGCCCTCGGCTTCGGCCTCGATATTCTGCTTGAAGGCATAGGTCCCCGGCTGCCAGTCGTTGCCGAACTGGAAATCCTGCCAGATCATCAGCCCCAGTTCGTCGCAGATGGAGTAGAACTCGTCGGTCTCGTAGTAGCCTCCGCCCCAGTGCCGGATCATGTTCATGTTGGCTTGCTTTGCCGACTCCAGCACGCGGCGGTAATCAGCCGTCGTCACGCGATTCGGAAAGCTGTCAAACGGGATCACGTCCGCGCCTTTGGCGAAGATTGGAATTCCGTTCACATCCAGTTCGAAGGAGCGGCCCCACTTGTCCAGATCGCGCCGCAGGACCACCGAACGCAGCCCAACCTTCACGGTCTTCTCTGCCGCGCCCGCGCCCGCACCGCTTACCTGCGCTGTGAAGCTATAGAGCGGCTGCTCGCCATAGCCGGCCGGATACCAAAGCTTCGGCTGGCGAATCTCTACCGGGATTTCAATCTGATTGCTGCCCGCATGTACGGTCACGACTCTTGTCAGTGTTGCCGGCTGTCCCGCATCCACGTAACTCAGCGCTACCTTTGCCGAACCGGCCTTGGATGCCACCACCTCCACAGCCGCGTCCAGATGCGCGACTTCCTTGCTCACATCGCGCTGGCGCACGGCAAAGTCCTCGATGCGCACCTTGTCCCACGCCTCCAGCCGCACCGGGCGCCATATGCCACAGGTCACAAAACGCGGCCCCCAGTCCCATCCGTATTCGTAAGCAGGCTTGCGGAGAAAGGTCTTCGGGTCGGTCTTGGTCTTTGCGATCCACGGGTCCTGCGCGCCCAGTTCTTCCGCCGCCTTGATGGGCGAGGCAAAGAGCACGCGCAGAGTGTTCTTCCCCACATGCAGATGCGCCTTTGCCGGAACGCGTCCTGTACGGAAGCTGTTGATGCCCTTGAGCACCTCAACGCCGTTCAGCCACACCGTGGACGGGCCGTCGAGGCCATCGAAGACCAGATCGACGTTGCTGCGCGCCATCGTTGCCGCGCTGACTTCGAAGGTCAACTGGTACTCCCAGCTTTCCTTCTCGATCCACTGCAGCTTTGCCTCGTTGTCGCGATAGAACGGATCGGGAATCTTCTTGTTGGCCAGCAGGTCCAGATGTACATCGCCGGGCACCGTTGCCGGCAGCCAGCCATTTCCCTCAGCGGCCCCTGCAGTTACTTGACGGAACTGCCAGCCGCTCTCCAATGGAACAACCAGATTCTGGCTGACAGTTAAGGCGGGAGCCGCGGGCGCGGCTTTCTGCGCCTCGTTGCTCAACGCGCCCACACTTTGGACAAAAATCATTACACCACAGGCAAGAAAGCCAAATCGCATCGCATCTCTCCATCTATCAATTCAGCATTTGCGCGGCCGCGGAAACGCATCTGGAATCCGGCGATAAGGTTATCACGGCGGCCAAATCCCGAATCGGCCCCGTTCACCCCGCTCCCTGCGCCCCTCCCGGCGCCCTGACAAACCTCATCTTTCCGCCAGGTTGGCCAATGCCGTACTATGGAGGTTTGAATTTGGCTGTACGCACGGGGCATGAGAGTGAAACGTTTGCCGACCATGAAGGATGTCGCCCAGCTTGCCGGCGTGGGCACCATGACCGTATCCCGCTTTCTTAACGGTTCGGCCAATGTCTCGAAGGAAGCCTCGGAGCGCGTCGAGAAAGCCATCCGCACGCTGCATTACCGTCCCAACCAGATGGCGCGCGCTCTGCGCGGTCAGCGCAGCCGCTCCATTGGTCTCATCATCCCCTATCTCTACGATCCGTTCTTCGCGGCCTTCGGCCACTGCGTAACGGAAATCGCCAAGCAGCACGGCTACACTGTGCTGATCACAACCTCCGACGAGGATCCCGATACCGAGTACACCGAGGCCTCGCAGATGCTGCAGCGCTACGTGGAAGGGCTGATCGTAATTCCCGCCAACCACGGCGTAACGCGGCTAACCAAGGCGCTGATGGGCCGTGTGCCGCTGGTCGCCTTTGACCGCCCCATCGACGAGCCCTCCTTCGATACCGTACTGGTGCAGAACCAGTCCGGCGCGCGGCGGCTAACGGAGCACCTGATCGGGCATGGTCACCGCCGCATTGTCTTCATGGGACTGCGCCGCGACCTGTACACCATCGATGCGCGCTTTCAAGGCTATCGCCGCGCCATGAGCGAGGCCGGCTTGCCGGCGGAACCCTGCTTCAACTGCGCCTCCATGGAGGCCACCCGGCAGGTTATCGAAAACCATCTCTGCTCCAGCCAGCCGCCTACCGCTTACCTGACCTCCAACACGCTGGCCTCCCGGTATGTCCTAACCGAATTGCTGCGACGCAACATCAATGTCCCGGGTGAGATTGCCCTCGCTGCTTTTGACGATTTCTACCTGGCCGACATTCTGTCTCCACCGTTGACGGTTGCGCGCCAGCCGGTGGAAGAACTGGGCCGCGCAGCCGCCAAGCAGTTGTTTGCACGGCTCGACAACCGCCACGCCGCGCAGACGGGCGTCCGTACAGTCCTGCCTGTCGATCTGGTGCTGCGGCAATCCTGCGGGTGTACGCATCAGGGCGAACTGGTCGTAAGTTAGGGCCTCGTCACCCTACCCGAATGGATGCCGTTGCGGCGCGCCATGCCCGCGGCGGCCAGCAGGCACACGATGGGCATGAGGGGAAGCCTGTAACGGCCCACCGCCTGCACGCCTCCGGAGACAACAAGAAAGTAGGCGGCCGATGCCAGTAGCAGCGCCAATGCCGCTCGCGGCGCCCCACCGCGCACGGTTCCGCGCAGCGCGAAGAGATACAGCGTCAGCAGCCACGCCTCGAACAGCGCCATCGGCAGCGCACGCCAGGGAGACGCAAGCGCCACCGCGGCAGCGGCGCGCAACGCTCCCGTGTGAACCACGCGCGCTGGTTGCTCGACGCTCTCCGCGCCTAGCATACGCATCAGATCGGCGGCGCAAGGCGTAAAGGCAACCACCGCGGAACCGATGGCTTGCGTCCGCAGCGCCTGGGCTGGATGCGCGCGGAGAATCCGTTCTGCTTCCACACGCATCCATGCAAGTCGCTCGGCTGCGTTCCATTCTTTCTGATCCGGATGGATGGCCAGGTAAGTTGCCTCGTCCGAATATCCGAATTCCTGCTGCACCTGCTCGAAGCTGCGCTGCTGGTCTCGGGCGGCCACTTCGGCGGCGTTATAGAAGTAGAGATTGCGTACCGCTACGCTGGAGAATCCGCCGAAACCTGTCTCGACGAAGTTCCTCAGTTGCCATGCGCCCAGCCACGGCAGTGTGGCAAGCAGTAGCACCAGTGGGGCCTTCGAGCGCAGCGCAGCATCCCGCCGGCAAACAGCAGCCAGGCCGATGGCCAGCAAAAACGGGAGGTAGTAGGCCGCTGGACGCACGAAGATCGCGCCCGCAAGCAAGACGCCGCCCGCAGCCAAAGGCCGCAGATCGTGCCCCCGCAAAAAAACGGCCAGGCGTTCCATGCTCAGCAGGAAGACAGCCAGAAACAACGTCTCCGAAAGCAGCCGCACGGAGTAGACCACCGACACCGGCTCGAAGGCAAACAGCCATGCCGCGCACAGCGCGATCCGCTCGCTGGCAAAGACCGCTTTGCCGAGTCTCCAGACGAGGTAGACGCACAGAACCGACACGGCCACCTGGATCAGGGAGGCAAGCGCCAGTCCACCTCCGCTGGTTGCGGCAAGGAAAAGCGGATATCCCGGCGTCCGGCCAATCTCCGGCAGGCCTGCGGTCTGAAACTGGCCGTGGAAGAGCAGATTCCGCCCCGGCTCCAGGTAGCTAGCCGTGTCGCCGCTGGCGATGACGCGTGTGCCCGTGCACGCCAGCGTAGCCGCCCACAGCGCCACCCGTACCAGCGCGGCTGCCGCCACCTGCCCTGCCAGAGGCATACGACCACCGCGTTTCTCCATCATCGGCCTCGCTCCACGACGGTGTGGTACAACTGCTCCCACTCATCAACGCGCGCATCCAGACCGAACCCCGCCTCGATGCGCGCCCGGCTCTCTGCGCCCAGCCTTCTTCGCTCATCGAGCGGCTTGTCCATGACGCCAAGCATGGCAGCGGCGAGCATCGCCGAATCGCCCGCCGGAGCCAGCACTCCCAGTTCTCCCGTCAATTCGCGTACGCCGCCCACATCGGTGGCAACCACGGGCTTCTCCATTGCCATCGCCTCGCCGAGCACCAGCGGCATTCCTTCCCATGCCGAGCCCAACACAAATCCGTCCGCGCCATCCAGCAGGGCGGCCATGTCGCGGCGCAGCCCAAGCCAGCGCACAGACTCTTCAACGCCCAGCGTCCTTGCCTGCGCCTTCAGCAAAGCGGCATAGGCGCTGCTTCCCTCGCCCGCAATCCATAAGGTTGCTTCGGCGCGCCGGTCGCGCACCCGTGCAAATGCCCGCAGCAGGTTTGGATAGTCCTTCGCCGGGGTCAGCCGGCCCGCGCTCAACCAGACAAACGACTCACCGGCCGCCATCGCCATCCGGGTTGCAACACGCCGCATTTCGTCGGGCGCAAACTGCTCCGTATCGATCCCGTTGACAGCTACCCCCATCCGTTCTGCCGCCACAGCCCCTTCCGCGATAAAACGATCCGCGGCAACCCGGCTGACGGCCATCGTCTGGTCCGCCCATCGGCCGGTCAGGCGGTAGGCAAGCATCCTTGGCCAGGGACCTTCGTACACATTGTGGATCGTCGAAATCACGCCACACCGAGCGCCACCCAGCCGCAGCAGGCGCGCAAACAGATTGGCATGGAAACAATGGCTGTGCAGCAAATCGGGACGGAAATCGTGCACAAATCCGCGCGCCCTCCGGAAGGCAGCCACCAGGCTGGCCGGGTTCCTGCGCAGGTCGAGGCGCGTCACATTCAGACGTACAGGCCATTCCTCCCGAACGGGCGGTCCCAGCACCAGAACGTGAACCGAGTGGCCGCGCCGCTCCATCTGTTCCGCAACCTCCAGCGCTTGACGTTCAGCTCCGCCCATGCCCAGCGTCGTCAGTACATAGCCAATGCGCATCGTCTGTTCCGTAGCAAGATTGGGTCGATCAATGGTAACCTGCAATGCCCGGTCCGTGGGGGCGCCGCCATTCCGGAAACCTGTAGACGCATTTCTTGCCATCCTTGGTTCGCGCCCTCTACTAAGTTTTTCAAATTAAATCAAATCCTTATGTCCGAAGTGGTAAAACCAGATGTACAATTCCACCGAGGAGACCCATGGCCGGAGATATTCAATTAACGTGCAGCGATTGTGGACAGGATTTCGTTTTCACGGCTGCAGATCAGGCGTTTTTTTCAGAACGCGGCTTTTCGACCCCAAAACGCTGCAAGAACTGCCGTATGGCAAAGAAGAACGCTCCGGGTGGTGGTGGTGGCGGAGGCTTTCGTTCGGCCCCCGCGCAGGGTACTCCCGTGATCTGTTCCGGATGCGGGCAGCCGACTACGGTTCCTTTTGAGCCGCGGGGCGACCGTCCCGTCTTCTGCCGCGACTGCTATCAGGCCCGCAAGGGTTCCGGTGGCGGCGGCTCGCGCGGCCGCTACTAGCGCAGTCTGGCGTGCGGCTTCCTTGCCGTGCCGGAGTCATGCGCGGATGTCTGCGTAGTTTGTCATATCGAGTGAAAGCCAGTGCTGCGCCTGTTGAAGGCTGAGCGCTGGCTTTTCTCTTTCTACCGGATGAAGCCCGAGCCAACTCTTCCCTGGCTCTCTGATCCGCAACTGCCCGCTTCCTCTTGAGCGGTAGGTTCGGCCCCCACTGACCTGCCTGCGTCCAAACTCCCGTTCCAAATTTTTCTTCTCCAACCGTGTAACGAATCCGCTCTACCCGGGCTTTGTTCCTGCGTATGCATCCCACGAGGACAAACCCGCGATGAAACTGCGACTTTGGCACGGAGCACTTCTATTCCCGCTGTGCGCCTTGGCTTCGGCGCTGGCCGCACAGGAGACGCTGACCCTGCGCCAGGCCATCGATCGCGCGCTCGGCTCCAACCCCCAGGCGGCGATAGCCAAGGCCGATGAACAGGACGCCGTGGCCGCTGCACGCCTTGCGCGCACCCAGTTGATCCCGCAACTTGCCTTTACCGAGGATATTTCGCGCGGCGACGATCCTGTCTATGCCTTCGGCTCGCGCCTGCGTCAGCGCCAGTTCACCCAGGCGGACTTTGCCCTGAACGCACTGAATCGCCCGCAGCCGCTCGGCAATTTCTCCACCCGCTTCTCCGGCCAGTGGCAGGCATTCGACAGCTTCCGTACGCAGAAGCAGATTCGCCGGGCCGACCTGTTTCGCCAGAGCGCCGGCTCCGCAGCCAAAGCCGCAGATCAGCAGATTGTTCTGCGTGTCACAGCCGCCTATCAGCAACTGCTCTACGCGCAGCGGCAGGTGGAAGTGGCACACGGCGAACTGAAGGCCGCGGAAGCCCTGGAAGCCCAGGCTGCCGACCACGTGAAGGCCGGCCTCGCCGTCCAGTCGGACCTGATGGCCGCGCAGGTGAACTCCGCCGCGCGCAGGCAGGAGAGCATCGCTGCCGAGGGCGCAGTCGAGTTGGCGTGGGAAGAACTGCGCGCGGCCATGGGCGCGCCCGACTTTGCAGCCACTCCCCTGAAGCCGATTGAACGCCACGACTTCCCCGAAATCTCGTTGGAGGACGAGCTGGCAACAGCAGCCCGGATGCGTCCGGATCTAACCGCCGTCAACCAAGCGCAGCAGGCTCAAGTGCAGGCCGTTGGAGCCGCCAAAGCCAGCTTCGGACCGCGCGTTGGCGCCTACGGCAACTGGGAAGAAGATCGCGGCTCGCTGACAACTGCAGGCGGCAACAACTGGGTCGCCGGCGTGCAGATCAGCGTCGATATTTTGCCGTTCGCCCGCCGCTCCCAGATGGCGCGTGAAACGGCGGCCCAGCAGCGGATCGACGCCCAGGTTGCCCAGGCGCGTCAGCAAATTCGACTCCAGGTGAGCCAGGCCCACATCCAGCGCCGGACGGCTGCGCTCCAGTTGGAGACCGCACGCGCCGCTACCGCCCAGGCTGCCGAAAGCCTGCGCATCGTGCAGAACCGCTACAGGGCCGGACTGGCCACCATCACCGAACTGCTGCGTGCCGAAGACGCGGGCCGACAGGCTCAAGCCAACTACTGGGGCGCGGTCTATGGGAACGCCATGGCCTACGCCCAACTGCTATTTGCGCAAGGGACTCTGACTCCCGATGCCGCGGAGGAATTGCAATGACGCTTCGTTTACCTGCTTCCCTACTCCTTCTCGTCACCGGCCTCCTTGCCGGCTGCCATTCTGAGAGCACGGCTCCGGCCGCGGCGCCGCAAACGGCTTCGGCGCGCATCGTCGAAAGCCGCCAGCAGCAGGTGGACATCGCACTGCCTGCCACCGGCACGGTTCACGCGCGCCAGTCGGCCACCATCTCCGCGCAGGTGATGGGCCGCATCCTCCAGGTTCTGGTCCGCGAGGGCGACACGGTCCGCGCCGGCCAGACACTTGCCGTTCTCGACGACGCTTCCCTGCGCAGTTCCGTGACGCAGGCGCAAGCCGGCGTAAAGGCTGCGCAAAGCGCTCAAGTTGCCGCGGAGAGCCAGTCCCAGCTTGCCGCCAGCACCCTCGAACGCTACCGCCAGTTGCAGGCGCAAAAGAGCGTCAGCCCGCAAGAGATGGACGAAGTCTCTCGCCGCGCAGAGGCTGCTGCGGCACAGTTGGAAGCAGCGCGCGCGCAGACGGAAGCGGCTCGCGCGCAGGTGTCGGGCGCGCGCACCATGCTCGGCTACACGCGGCTCACTGCGCCCTTTGCCGGAGCGGTAACGGCGCGCATGGCAGATCCCGGCGCCATGGCTGCACCCGGTGTTCCCATTCTCCAGATCGATCAAGCCGGACCGCTGCAGTTGCAGGCCTCCGTTGACGAGTCTTCCCTCGCCTCTGTCCGCAAGGGCGGCAAGGTCTCTGTCTCGATCGCCGGGGCTGCATCTACGGGCACGGTTGCGGAGATACTTCCCGCAGCCGACCCCGCCAGCCACACCTTCCTCGTCAAAATCGATCTACCACAAAACCCGCTGATTCGCGCTGGCATGTACGGCACGGCCAGTTTCTCCAGCGGCTCCCGGCAAGCCATCCTGGTTCCGCGCACGGCCATCGTCGAACGCGGATCGCTGCAGTGCGCCTACGTCCTTGACGCGCGCGGCATCGCCCAGCTTCGTTCCCTCACCCTCGGCTCCGCGCACGGCGATCTGGTTGAAGTTCTCTCCGGCGTATCGGCGGCAGAAAAGCTTGTGGACGCTCCCGCAGATCGCGACCTGGCCGGCAAGCGCATCGAGGTGCAGCCATGAAGGACTCTCTTGGCCTAGCCGGCCGTCTGGCTCAAGCCTTCATCAACTCCCGGCTCACGCCGCTGTTCATCGCGGCTTCGCTGGCCGTGGGCATCTTTGCCGTGGCCATCATCCCCCGCGAAGAAGAGCCGCAGATTCTCGTACCCATGCTCGACATCGCCACGGCCATGCCCGGCGCTTCTCCAGCCGAGGTCGAGCAGCGCGTCACGCTTCCCATCGAGAATCTCGTCCACCAGATCTCTGGCGTAGAGTACGTTTACTCCACCTCCGCGCCCGGCCAGAGCCTTGTCATCGTGCGCTTCCTCGTCGGCACGCCGCAGGAAGACGCGCTCATCAAGGTCTACTCCAAGCTCTACTCCAACTTTGACCACATGCCGCCGGGCGTTTCGCAGCCCATCATCAAGGCGCGCTCCATCGACGACGTGCCCATCCTTGCCCTTACGCTCTGGGGCGAGCACTACGACGGTTATCAGCTCCGCACCATGGCCGCCGAGATCCAGCACAACATCGCACAGGTCTCCGACGTCTCTGAAACCAGCATCATCGGCGGGCTTCCGCGCACCATGCGCGTCATTCTCAGCACCGAGAAGCTGAACGCCTACGGCCTCTCCGCACTGGCTATCGCCGGTCATCTGCAGGCCGCCAACGCCAGCCTGCAGGCAGGCAGCTTCGCCGAGAACAACCAGCAGATTCGCATCGACGCCGGCAATCTCTTCACCAAGCGCGAAGACCTTGAGGCGGTTGTTGTCGGCGTCGCGCGCGGCCGTCCCGTTTACCTGCGCAACGTTGCGGAGAAGATCGTCGACGGCCCCGCCGACCCCACGGACTACGTGGCCTTCGGCACAACGAATTCCAGTGGATCGGGTGCTCGTCAGTATCCTGCCGTCACCCTCACTGTAGCCAAGCGCAAGGGCACCAATGCAACCGACATCGCCAATGCCGTGCTGGCCCGCGTTCACCAGATGCAGGGCGTCAGCATCCCCTCGGACGTCACCGTCACGACCACGCGCAACTACGGCGAAACGGCCAAGCACAAATCCGACGAACTGCTCGAACACCTGCTGCTGGCCACTCTTTCCGTAACTCTCCTGGTTGCGCTCTTCCTCGGCTGGCGCGAGTCCGGCGTGGTCCTGCTGGCCATTCCCGTCACGCTTGCGCTCACCATGAGCGTCTTCTACTTCCTTGGTTACACCATCAACCGCGTCACGCTCTTCGCGCTCATCTTCTCCATCGGCATCCTTGTGGACGACGCCATTGTTGTGGTCGAAAACATGGTGCGCCACTTCCGCCTGCGCGAAAACCATGGCCGATCCCTCAGCCAGGTCGCGGTGGAAGCCGTGGCTGAAGTCGGCAACCCCACCATCCTCGCCACCTTCGCAGTGATCGCGGCAGTGCTGCCCATGGCCTTCGTGCGCGGCCTCATGGGCCCCTACATGCGGCCTATTCCTGTCGGCTCGTCGGCAGCCATGCTCTTCTCGCTCGTGGTCGCATTTGTGGTTTCGCCGTGGGCCGCACTGCGGCTGCTCGGCAGGCACACCGAAGGCGCAAAGCTCCTGGAGCCGGAAACGGAGAACTGGCGCACGCGCATCTATCGCCGCGTGATGACGCCGCTGATCTCCTCGGCGCGCAACCGCCTCTTCTTCTTTGCTGCGGTCGTTGGCCTTCTTCTGATCTCTGTCCTGCTTGTGCCTCTCGGCCTGGTGCGCGTGAAGATGCTGCCCTTCGACAACAAGAGCGAGTTGCAGATCGTCGTCAACATGCCCGACGGCACGCCGCTGGAACAGACCGCGCGCGTGACGGAGGCCATTGGAGCCGAACTGGCCCGCCAGCCCGATGTGCTCAACTACCAGACCTATGCGGGAACCAGCGGCCCCTATAACTTCAACGGCCTGGTGCGCCATTACTACATGCGCCGCCAGCCCAACCAGGCGGACATTCAGGTCAACCTGCTGTCGGCCAGAGAGCGCAAGGATCAGAGCCACGTGATCGCCAAGCGGCTGCGGCCCATCGTCGATGCCATTGGCGCACCCTATGGAGCGCGCATCCAGGTGAGCGAAGTGCCGCCCGGACCTCCGGTTGTGCAAACGCTGGTTGCCGAAGTCTACGGCCCAGACCTCGAAGGCCAGACGCATGTCGCCCAGCAGATCAAGCAAATCTTTCAGAGCACAGCCGGCGTGGTCGATACGGACTGGTACGTCGAGGACCCGCAACCTCAGCTCAACTTCCGCATCGATGCCGTCAAGTCCGCGCAGCACGGCATCGCCGTGGCCGACGCAGCCCGCGCTCTGGCGCTGGCCACCTCCGGCATGACCGTGGGCCTGCTTCACGACCAGACCGCGCGCGAACCTGTTCCCGCCACCGTCGAGCTGGATCGCGCCGACCGCTCCGGCGAACAGCAACTTCTGGATACCAAACTCACCGCCGCGGACGGCTCCATGGTCCCGCTGCGTGAACTGGTCACCGTTGAGCATCGGACCATCGAGCCCAGCATCTATCACAAGAACCTGCGCCGCGTGGTCTACGTTACGGGCGACGTTGCCGGAGCCGAGGAGAGCCCTGTCTACGCCATCCTGAAGATGAACAAGGCGCTCGATCACCTTACCCTGCCCGCCGGCTACACCCTGGCCCGCTACAACTCCGTGCAGCCCGACTCCACCGACCATTACTCAATGAAGTGGGACGGCGAGTGGCACATCACCATCGAGGTCTTCCGCGATCTTGGTCTGGCCTTCGCGGCAGTGCTCATCTTGATCTACGTGCTGGTGGTCGGTTGGTTCCGTTCGTTCATTGTGCCGCTGATCATCATGGCGCCCATCCCTCTCACGCTGGTTGGCATCCTGCCCGCGCACGCCATCCTCGGAGCCTTCTTTACCGCAACCTCGATGATCGGTTTCATCGCCGGAGCCGGCATCATCGTGCGCAACTCCATCATCCTCGTCGATTTCATCGAACTGCGACGCCGCCAGGGAATCCCGCTGGCGCAAGCTGTCATCGATGCAGGCGCCATCCGCTTCCGTCCCATGTTGTTGACCGCGGCGGCAGTGGTGGTCGGCGCCAGCGTGATCCTCTCCGACCCCATCTTCCAGGGGCTCGCGCTTGCCCTCATTGCCGGAGCGGTGGCTTCCACCTTCCTCTCCTGGCCCACCATTCCGATCCTTTATTACATGGTCCACTCCGGCAGCGAATCCGCATCCGGGGCGGATTCCGATACCCTGAAGACTGAAGAAGGAGAATCTCTGTGACCGTAGAACGCGCACTTCGACTCATGGCAGGCATCATGATCCTGCTTTCGCTCACCCTTGCCCATTACTTCTCGCTCTACTGGCTCTGGCTCACGGCCTTTGTCGGCCTCAACCTGTTCCAGTCGGCCTTCACCAACTGGTGCCCGGCCATGAGCATCTTCCGCGCTCTCGGTCTCAAGGACAATGACTCCTGCTGCGGCGACGGCGGCTGTTGCTGCGATTGCGACTGCGAGGAAGGCTGCTGTGGCGAGGAAGACGAAGAGTGCTGCGGCCACGATCACGCCGAAGAACATGCAGAACCCGAGGCCAAACAGGAGAAGTGAGGCGCTCATGACCAGGCGATCCGCCGCGGCTTCCCCGCCATCACGGCGCGCTCAGCGCGATGACATACAGGACGAGGTTTACCGCCAGATGTTCCGGCTTGAGGAGCATCGCCCCGGCGCTGAAAACGACCTGGCCATCGCGCTGGTGCGCGCCACAGTCGCCTCGGAAGCCACGCCTGCGCGTTCTTCCCTGCGGCAGTGGCTTCGCAAGATTTGCCCCGTCTGCCTGGCGATGATCGAGTCCGCGCGCAAGCCCGAAGAGAAAGCTGGCAGCTCTACTTCCAGCGGCACTGCGTGCTGAGCGGATGTCGTCGTTTCCGTTCCTCCCGTCCTGCCGCTACAGCATTTTCGATTCTAATCTTTACAGAAAGCACATCGGGAAGTGGCTTTTTCGTCAAGAAAAAGCCACCTTCCATGCACTTCCAATGTGCACATATGAATCGAAAACGCTCTAGAATGGCTTCTGGATGCAGAAGACACTGCCATGAGACCTGAACTCGCACGCGCCGCCGAACTGCTCCGCCGCAACACGCCGGAAGCCGTGGAAGAGGCCATCGGCCTCTTGCAGAGCACGGTCTACTCCTTCAGCATGAAGGTCTGCGGCCACCCCGAAGACGCCGAGGACACCATGCAGGAGGTCCTCTACCGTTCCATCGGGCATCTCCAGAAGATTCAAGACCCGCAGGCGCTCGCCGTCTGGCTCTACACCGTCACGCGTAACCGGTGCTGGCGCATGCGCAGCAAAGGCGCGAAGCTCCACCGCCAGACGCTCTCTCTCGACGAACTGATTCCCGACGACGCGGAACTGGGCCGCCTGCTGGAAGACGCCGCCCGAGGTCCCGAACAGGACGCGCTCCACGCCGAGCAGGCGCAGCTTCTTCATCGGGCCGTGCTCCGCATCCCCGCGCCGCTGCGCATGGTCCTGGTCCTGCATGACATGGAAGAACTCTCCACCGAGCAGGTCAGCGAGATTCTCGGGCTTCAACCGGGTACCGTTCGCGTTCGCCTGCATCGAGCCCGCCTTGGCGTTCGCAAGCAGATGTCGCTCCTACTGGACGAGGCCGCAGGCCGGAACTCCGCAAGAGCCACCCGATCCAAGCCCACCCCACGAAACGGCTCAAGGAAGAAACCCGGCGCAGCCGCACAGCGTCCGGCCGCCTGCCGGGAAATCTTCGCCAACCTCTCGGAGTACATGGACGGGCGCATGGAACCGGCCAGTTGCGATGAAATGCGCGCGCACATCGAGGCCTGCCCGGCCTGCGTCGCCTTTCTTCGCGAACTCCGCACAGCCATCGACCGCTGCCGTTCGCTCGACGTGCCCTGCGACTCTGCCATCGCGCCGCGTCTCCGCGCCATTCTCACGCAGGAGTATCTGCGCATGTTAGGCATGGGCTCGCAGAAAATTCCCGGCGTATCTGTGTAACGCTCTGGACACTTCAAGTCTTTGTTTAAACGGAGCAGGAGAACATCAATGGAAATCAAGGTTTCGCATCTCGGAAAAGTTCAGTTCAAGATTCAGGCCCGTTCGCACTCCATCCTCTGCGACCAGCCGGCCGAAAACAATGGCGATGACACCGGCATGACTCCGCCCGAGTTGCTGCTGGCCTCGCTCGGCTCCTGTGCCGCCTACTATGCCGTCGAGTACCTGAAAACACGCAATCTTGCCGACAGTGGCGTCGAGGTCACGGTCAACGCCGAAAAGGTGAAGCCGCCGGCGCGGCTCGGCGTCTTCAACATCCGCGTGGTCTGCCCGGTCGCGCTCAATGAGGAGCAGATCGCGGGCCTTACCCGCTCGGTGAAGCATTGCCTCGTCCACAACACCCTGCTGAACACCCCCGAGATCAACCTCGAACTCGACCTGCCGAAGTAACTTCCCGCTGAAAAGCGAAAAGCTGCTGCTCCATCGAGCAGCAGCTTCTTGCTGAAATCTCTAATCTTCCCGAATCGCCTAAAGAATGCTCGCGCTCTTGCGCTGCGCCATAACCGTGGCCTGCCTGCGGTCCTTTGAGGCGTGGTCGATCTGCTTCCAAAAGCCCACAAAATAGTCCACCGCGGAGATTACGCTAACGGCTACGGCAAAGTACACCGCCGCCACCGCATACCACTTGACCGGGATCACGAGGAACCCGAACTGCCAGTGATGCCACTGATGCGCCAGGATCGTTGAAACCACGGCTACGATCTGCACGACAGTTTTCAACTTGCCCAGGTCGCTGGCTTGAATGGTGAAACCTTCAGAGGAAGCAATAGATCTAAGCCCCGAAACCAGAAACTCACGGCCGATGATCACGACTGCAATCCAGACCTTCACGACATCGGGATTGTAGGCAACAAGGGCCACCAGCGCCGCGGTCACCATGATCTTGTCGGCCAGCGGGTCCAGCAGCATGCCCATCGTTGTGATCTGGCCGCGGCTGCGCGCCAGGTAGCCGTCCAGCCCATCGGTGATGGAGGCCAGCACAAACAGCACGGAGGCGGCAATCTCCTGCTCGCCATGTCCCTGCCACGGGAAGCGGTTCGACAGAATCCACAAAAACAGAGGGATCATGACGATCCGGCTCATCGTGATGGAGTTAGGCAGGTTCATGCTGTGCGGCGCTACCTTCTCAGCTCTCTGGAAGCGTTAAACCATTATTACACCTCACCCGCGCAGCCGTCCGAAACCCGTCTTACTACTTGACCCTCCACGCACCAACGAAGACAGGATGGGCGTAACGCCCATCCTGTCTTTTGAAGCATTGAGAAGCAACCTCAGGCGTAAATGCCGCGCTGCCGGATGGTGAAGGCCACCCTGTCAATCGCGAGCATATAGGCGGCGATGCGGTTGTTCACTGCATGCGCTTCCGCATACCGCACCACATCGTCGAAGCTGTCGCGCAGAATCTGCTCCAGCCGCTCGATGACCTGCGACTCCTTCCAGAAGTAGCCCTGGCGATCCTGCACCCACTCAAAGTAGCTGGCCGTCACGCCGCCCGCATTGGCCAGAATGTCCGGCACAACGAAGACGCGCTTCTCTGCGAGGATCTCGTCCGCCACCGCGGTAGTCGGGCCATTGGCGCCCTCCACCACGATCTTGGCCTTGATCTTTTCGGCGTTGCGGCTGGTAATCACGTTCTCGGTCGCTGCCGGAATCAGAATTTCGCAGTCGCTGACCAGCAGTTCCTCGCTGGGCATGGCCTCGGCCTCGGGGAAGCCCAGAACCGTGCCGTTGCGATATTTGAACTCGATCAGCTGGTGAATGTCGATGCCGGCCGGGTTATACAAGCCGCCGTCGCGCTCTGCGATTCCGACGATCTTGTAGCCCTTCTCCAGCATCAGCCGCGCAGCGTTGGAGCCCACATTGCCAAAGCCCTGGATGATCACACGGCAGCCTTCCACCGGCATGTTCAAATAGCGCAAGCTCTCGTCGCACACCACCAGTACGCCGCGGCCCGTGGCCTCGGTGCGTCCGCGCGAACCGCCAATGTTCAGCGGCTTGCCGGTAACCACGCTGGTCACGGTGTGTCCGGCGTGCATCGAGTAGGTGTCCATGATCCATGCCATGGTCTGCTCGTTGGTGTTCACATCCGGCGCGGGCACATCCTTCTCGGGTCCGATGAAGTCGATGATCTCCGACGTGTAGCGCCGCGTCATCCGCTCCAGTTCGCCCTTGCTCATGGACTTCGGGTCGCAGATCACGCCGCCCTTGGCTCCGCCGAAGGGAATGTTCACCACGGCGCACTTCCAGGTCATCCAACTGGCCAGCGCCCGGACTTCATCCAGCGTCACGTCCGTGTCGTAGCGGATGCCGCCCTTGGCCGGTCCCCGTGCAATGTTGTGCTGCACGCGGAATCCGGTAAACATTTCGATCCGTCCATCGTCCATTGAAACCGGAAAGTGCACGATGATCTCGCGCGCCGGGCTCCGGAGCAACTTCCACAGCCCTTCGTCCAGGTTCAGCTTGCGCGCCGCAAAGTCGAATCGCGCGCTCTGCGCTTCCCAGGGATTGATCTCCTGGTCCAATGAAAGCTTCGGAATACTTGTTGACATAGATTTCTCCATTCCGAACGCCAGCCGGCTGGCGGCAAGCCCCTTATTCCGGACCCGTCCGCACTTCGTCCTTCAGAGCGCGTAACGTGCGAGTGTCTCTATCTCTTCCCGCACCGGGCGCGCGTCCTTCCACTCCGGCCGCAGCCTGGGTTGTGCGTTTCCTACCGTACAAGCCCAAACCCCAGTGAGAATAGGCTACCCGCCGTAATGAGTCAAGAGTGCGGACTCTGCCGAATTACCCCAGCCCCTCCCGGCCCCGTCCGCGCCAGCCGGTTCCACAACCGAATGCACCCATCCGCTTGCCGCAAACGTTACACTGGAGCTGTGAAATCCTCTGTTCATACCGTCCAGCCCGCCCGCAAGGAGTTCCTGGCTCTGGCCCGGGAACACACGCTCGTCCCCGTCTGCCGCACCCTGACCGCCGATCTGGAAACCCCGGTTTCGGCCTTCCTGCGGGCTGCCTGGCCTGAGCAGGAGTGCTTTCTGCTGGAGAGCGTCGAAAACGGCGAGCAGGTGGGCCGCTACACGTTTATCGGACTGACGCCGTTCAAGCGCGTCGTCGCACGAGGCCGCGACATCGTGATCACCGAAGGCAAGAAGGTGGTCCAGATGGAGGGCGACATCTTCGACGTCCTTCGCCGCGCCCTGGCCGGCCACAAACCAGCCCGGCTGCCGGGGCTGCCGCCCTTCACTGCCGGAGCGGTAGGCTACTTTGCCTACGACGCCGTCCGCCAGATCGAGCAGTTGCCGGAGACCGCCAAGGACGAGTTGGCAGTCCCGGACGCGTGCCTGCTCTTTTTCGATGAAGTGCTGGCCTTCGACCATGTGCGCAAGGAAATCTGGCTGGTGGCCACCGCCGACCTGACCCGCACCAAGCCTGCCGCCGCTTACGAGAAGGCCATCGCCCGCCTCGACAAGCTGGAAAAGCGCCTCACGCAACCGCTGCCCAAGCTCCCCGCCAAGAAGCCCTCGGGCAAGCTCAAGATCCAATTCCGCACCCGCAAGAAAGATTTTCTGGCTTCAGTCGAACGTACGCGGGAGTACATTGCCGCCGGCGACATCTTCCAGGCCGTTCTCTCCCAGCGCTTTGACGTCGAGCCGGAGACCGACAGCTTCCAGGTTTACCGTGCCCTGCGCGCCGTCAACCCCAGCCCGTACATGTTCTTCCTGCGTTTCTCGCCGGAAAGCCCGCTGGGCGGCCCTGCGGCGAAGGGCGGCAATCTGCTGGGCAGGAAGAAAGGCAAGTCCGCGCCTCCCATCGAGCTGGCCGGCTCCTCGCCGGAGTTGCTAGTGCGCGTGCACCAGGGCAAGGTGGAGTACCGGCCCATTGCCGGAACACGCCCGCGCGGCGCCACCGAGGCCGAGGACCAGGCGCTGGCCGAAGAGATGCTCCACGACGAAAAGGAGCGCTCCGAGCACGTGATGCTGGTGGATCTGGGCCGCAACGATGTGGGACGCGTCAGCCAGTTCGGCTCGGTCAAGGTAGACCAGTTGATGTACGTCGAGCGCTACTCGCACGTAATGCACATCGTCAGCGCCATCCATGGCCAGCTCAAGCCCGAGTTGACAGCCGTCGATGCCCTGCGCGCCTGCTTCCCTGCCGGAACCCTCTCCGGCGCTCCCAAGGTCCGCGCCATGGAGATCATCGAGGAGCTGGAACCCGCCCGCCGCGGCGCGTATGGCGGCGCGGTGCTCTACGCCGACTACTCCGGCAACCTCGACTCCTGCATCGTCATCCGTTCCCTGCTCACCGTAGGCGGCAAGGGCTATGTACAGGCCGGCGCGGGCATCGTGGCCGACTCCGTCCCGGCCCTCGAACACCAGGAGACCATCAACAAGGCGCAAGCTGTCATCCGCGCCATCGAACGCGCCCGCGGCCAGTAGCTGCGCTGGCGGTTTCCTGATTTTCCCTTCTCATGAGCCTCTCGCGAAACTACTTTTGTGCGTCAGGGCACGGCTGAAGCCGTGCCCTGACACTTTTGCCGTCTCAATTAAGTTTTGCAAATGGCGCACTTGGCGTTTGTGGCTCGCCTGGAGAGTTTTGTGCCTTAAGTATAGGGCTCGGGTGGTCGCGCGGGGATGGTCAGATCTCGATGCGCAGAGCACAGGCGCTGTTCGTCCGTCCCTCCGGGGCGGGGGCCGCTTGTTGGGTAACTGTCCCAGGGTTCCGTCCGCAGATGCGGACTGCACCCTGGGCTATTTTCGACGGCTCCCTCCGGGAGCACGCTACCGCGATGCCTGCTTGGCGGTTTTTAAACAGCTTCTGAGAACGGCCGCTTCAATTCTTGAGACCGACCTGCCTGCAGAACCAAATATCCCCGTTACTCAGCGCCGAAGATCTTGCGGAAAAACTGACCCACCCGCGCAAAGAACCCGGACTTCTTCGCCGCCGGGGAAGCTGCGGCTCCTGTCGGCACCGCTGCCGTTTCCGGCGAGGCTGGCAGTTTCGTGGCGGCATGTTCTTCGCCCTGATGCACCAGCGGCTCGGCCGCTATGGCGTCCCCGCGGCTCTCTGCCGGCTTCGGCAGCGGTTCCAATCCTTCGCTCTGCGCCAGCGGGAATTCGTTGCCCTTGCGCGCCTCCGGCGGGCAGCCGCAGGACTCCTTCTCGGTGACCACCACCTCATGCAGGCTGCCGTGCTGGAACATCACCCGCTGCCCGGCCTGCACCCGGTAAGCACCGCCCTCAAAGACGCTGGAAACCAGCACATAAGGCGCATGTGCGCCGGCGTTGTCGATGCAGGTGTCGCCCTTGTCGGCCAGGCGAACCTTCACCTCGGCAGCGCCCGGACCGCTCACCAGGATGCGGAAATCCGGCGTCAGCAGTACGTCGGAGTCCCTTCCCGCCGCCTCACTGTTGGCCAAACTCATCTCCAGTGCGCCGTGGTCCATCGCCAGCAGCAGCCCTGGAGCGCCGCCTGTGGGCACGCTCGCGTCCGCAGCCAGCTTCACCGTCGTCGAGGCGCAGACTCGCAACTCGCCCCGATGCGGCAGCAGCACATGCGCCGTCTTTGTGCCAGCCTTCACCGAACCGCTGGCGACGATCATCGTCCGGCCTCCGGTTACTTCCAGAGCACCGGTCACCGTGGCTGCCTCGCCTGGCCCGGCATTGGCTTCAACTGGCACGATGGCAATGGGCACAGCCTTGGCTGCGTCGCTGCTCTGCGCTTGCGACCCCGCCGCCAAAGCAAAGCTGGCCGCTGAAATCAGCAGCAGTCGGAGGCAGCGCGGATTGGCCTTCGAGATCTCGGTCATCGCTCTTGCATCTTCAGAAAATTGCGAATCATCTCGTGGCCATGCTCCGTCAGCACACTCTCCGGATGAAACTGGACGCCTTCAATGGGCAGGCTCTTGTGCCTCAAGCCCATGATGACCGGGCCGGCGGCTTCCGTGGTCCGCGCCGTCACTTCAAGCTCGGACGGCAGCGTCTCTTCCCGCACGATCAGCGAGTGGTAGCGCGTGCAGGTCAACGGTGTCGGCAATCCCGCAAAGATGCCCTTGCCGTCGTGCTCCACCAGGCTGGTCTTGCCGTGCATCAGCGCCCGCGCCCGCACCACCTCGCCGCCAAATGCTTCGCCGATGGCCTGATGGCCCAAGCAGACGCCCAGCATGGGCACTTTTCCGGCCATATGGCGGATCAGCGGGATCAGGATTCCCGCCTCGCGCGGCGTGCACGGTCCCGGCGAGAGCAGAATCCGCTCCGGCTTCAGCGCCTCTACCTCTTCCGGCGTCAGTTCGTCGTTGCGGCGCACCACCACCTCGGCGCCCAGCTCTCCCAGGTACTGCACCAGGTTGTAGGTAAACGAATCGTAGTTGTCGAGTACGAAGACCATCGTGAAGCCAGTGTAGCGCGTGGCGGCCACGCTCTGCTGCAAGTCTGCCGGTTGCGCCTTCGCCTTCGGCTCTGCCAAACTGATCTACGATGGTACTTCACTTTCTGGTTCGCGGACGTGTGCAGGGTGTCGGCTTTCGCTGGTTCGTCCAGCGCGAGGCCGCGGAGATCGGCCTGCGCGGCTGGGTGCGCAATACCGAAGAGGGCGAAGTCGAGGTGGTGGCCTCGGGAGACGCGGAGGAACTGGCAGATCTGCGCTCCAGCCTGCGCCGCGGCCCGCGCGGCAGCCGCGTCGACAACGTCATCGAGCACTATCTGGACGAAGCGGAGGCCGAAGGGCTGGGCTCGTTCCGCATCGACGGCGCATGGTAGCCCAAACCCGCAGATCGACAGACCCCGAATCGAGCCCCTCCCGCTATAATCGCTAGGTACTCCTGCCACCTTCTCCGCCAGCCGTTTGCCGGCGGATTTGTGCGTATTTCCTAAACTGAGCGCCGGACCAAGGAGCGAATTCGACCATGCCCGAAACGATCAAGCCCATCGACGTTGAGAACCTGAAGAAGCTGGTGCGCACCGTACCCGACTTCCCCAAGCCGGGAATCCTCTTCTACGACATCACCACGCTGCTCAAGGACAAGACCGGCTTCGCCACCATGATCGACGCCCTGGCCGCTCACTACATCGAGCGCAAGGTTGACCTGGTTCTGGGCATCGAGGCGCGTGGCTTCATCTTTGGACCCGCACTGGCTTACAGGCTCAACGCCGGCTTTGTGCCCGTGCGCAAGCCGCGCAAGCTTCCAGCGCCGGTCGCGCGCGTCACCTACGACCTGGAGTACGGCTCCGACACGCTGGAGATTCACAAGGACGCCATCGTTCCCGGCCAGAACGTTGTGCTGGTGGACGATCTGCTGGCCACCGGCGGCACCATGGAGGCCACCGTCAAGCTCGTCACCGAACTCGGCGGCCAGATTGCCGGCATCGCCTTCGCCGTTGAACTGGACTTTCTCAAGGGACGCGACCGCTTCCCCGGCTACGACGTTTTCAGCCTTCTCCACTACAGCGAGTAATCCGCAGTCATCGCGGTAACAGGGGCCCTGGAGCTACTCCGGGGCCTTTTCTGTCTCCGCGCCTACGACTGCGTCCGCCGGCTCCTCCTGGAAGCTCTGGGCGTCGGCAAAGCGGTAACCCACGTAGACATCCGTCAGCAGGTACACGGGGTTTGACGCGTCGTCTTCCATCTTCTTCCTGAGCTGCCGCACAAAGGTGCGCAGGTACTCCACCTCTTCGCGGCAATCGGCTCCCCACACGGCGGTCAGCAGCTTGGCGTAGGTCACCACGCGTCCGGCGCGGCTCATCAGGCAATGCAGGATGTCGAATTCCTTGCGGGTCAGGTGCACCGCCTCGCCCCGCTTGGTCACGATCCGCTTCACCGGGTCCAGGCGAATCTCGCCGATCTCGATGGGCGCATCCTCGGCGCGCTCCGGCGCGCGCACGCGCCGCACCGCCGTACGGATGCGCGCAATCAGCTCGCGCATGCTGAAAGGCTTGGTGACGTAGTCGTCCGCGCCCAGGTCGAGCGCCGCCACCTTGTCTTCTTCCTGGTCGCGCACCGTCAGCATCAGTACCGGGAGCCGGGGCGCAAAGGCGCGAATCCGGCGCAGCGTCTCGATGCCGCCGATGCCGGGCATGTTGATGTCCAGCAGCACCGCATCGTAGCCGCCGGCGCGCAGCAACTGCAGCGCCTCCTCGCCGCGCGAGGCCTCGGCCACCTGGAATCCAAGCTCCAGCAGCGGCGGGCGCAGCGCTCTGCGAATGGCTAACTCATCGTCCACAATCAAGATGCGAATGGATGGCTGAATCATCAGGAAATTCCTTTCTGCCTGGTGTCGGGGATCGACGCAAAAAACGTCGTCCCTTCCTGCTCATCGCTCGTAACCCAAACATAGCCGCCGTGCAGCAGCGCCACACGCTTGGCCACCGACAACCCGATGCCCGTTCCCGGCGCGCGGTTCGACAGCGTGGACGAGCGATAGTAGCGGTCGAAGATACGCTCCCGGTCCGCCATTGGAATCACCGGCCCGTAGCTATGTACTGACAGAATAACTTCTGACTTGGCGTGCTCGGCGCGAATTGTGATGGTGGTTCCATAAATCGAATACTTGCAGGCATTGTCGATGTACTGGGTGAGCAGCATGACGATCAGTTGCCGGTCGCAGTTCATCCTGAGTTCCTCGTCCTCCAGAACCACCGCCACCTTCATGCTCGCAAGGCGGTCGCGCAGGCTGGCCAGCACCTCTTCTATCAACAACCCCACACTAACGGGCACGGCATTGATGCGCACCTCGCCGCCATCCAGCCGCGCGGTCGTCAGCAGGCGCGTCGTCAATTCGCTCAGCACGGTTGTCTGCTCGTCGATCAATCCCACCAGTTCAGCCTGCCCTGGAGACAAATGGCCCATCTCCGTCAGTCCGGTGCTGGCCGCTCGAATCGCCGTCAGCGGCGTCTTGTAGGCGTGCGCAAGACTGTCCAGCACCGTAGCACGCAGTTGTTCGGTACGGCGCTCCGTTTCAATGCGGCTTTCGTTGGCGAAGGCGCGATAGCGATCGAAGGTCATTGCAATCAAAGACGCAATCGCGTTGTTGGTCATCGGGCTGGTCTCGCCGCGAACCACCAGGCTGCCCACCGGCACAGTTCCCAGCCGCACCACGCGCCGCCCCACGCCCAACTCCACATCGTCGTCGCTGGTCTCGAAGTAGTAGACGTTCTGCGCCATCTCCTGCGGGTCCACGTTCCAGTAGCCCGCCTGATAGACGTGATGAAGGTCGGCGTCGAACACCGCAACCGCCTCCAGCGCGAAGATGTCGTGGATCAGGTCCGCAAGTTGCGCACCGGGCTCCATGTGCAGATTCAGTTGCAGCGTCCGCCGCGTGAACTCGTACAGATCGCGCATCTGTTCGCCGCGCAACTCTGCCTCGCGCGCGCTGTCGTGCACGCGCGCCGAAAGCCGGCTCACCGTGAGCGCCACCAGCACGAAGGCCAGAAAGGTAATCGAGTTCACCGGGTCCGCGGCCAGCTTCATCTCCGGCTGGCGGCTAATGATGACGCCGTGCACCACCACCGCCGACAAGGACACGATGAGAGCCTGCCAGAAGCCGCACAGCAGCGCCGTGGGAACAACGATCAGAAGATAGAGGAGGAAGCCCACCGGCAGCAGCCAGCCCAGCCAGTGCGCCAGCGAGGCAAGCAGAATCAGCGCCAGAATGCCCAGCGCGCATTCGAGCGTAAACAGCAGCACCCGCATGCCGGACGTGAAGCGCCCTCGGGCTCCGAAGACGTTGCGGATGGGCGTGTAGCTTCCTGACAATCTTGACTCTCCTTTCTCGTTGACCGCTGCCGGTTGCGGCTCGATCAAAAGATCGCAAACCGGCCGCGCTCACAACTTCCTGTCTCAGCGGACTTTCACTTTCCTCAAGTCAGTCGAAATCCTTATTCCATCTTAATGGGCAGCAGAACTTCGGCTGCGCGCCTTGCGTTGGGTTCCTGCTTGATTTCACGGCAGTTCCGAATCGAAGTCTACCCGACGAGCCTGCCCGATGAAAAACTTTCTTCATCCTCATATCTTCCTTATGGATCGTTTGCGTTACTAAGGTTGTGCCTAAGGGCAAGCATACTCTTCACCAAGAGTAACTTCACGATCCCGGTGCATTCATCGCAATAATGTTGCCATTTGCAGTCGGCTTCTTCGTACCGGCCGGGCGTGCAGCCGTAACATTCAGTCTGCCGATTGACCGAACTGATCCTATGCTCCAAAACAAACCTTTTGCTTGGGAGGATTCGCATCGATGCAAACAAACTGGACTCGCACACTTCTTACGATGGCTAGCGTGATTATGGGCGCAGCGCTGACAGCAGCCGCGCAAACACCGGCTCCGGCTGCGCCCGCAGCACCTGCACCTGCGGCGCCCGCAGCACCCACATGGAGCGTCGGCCCGATGGATATCAGCGGCTTCGTCGACGGCTACTATAGCTATAACTTCAATACTCCCGATAGCAGCTTCAATGGTCAGGTCAACGACCTGTATAACTTCAACGACAAGACTGACCAGTTCAACCTGAGCGCCGCCAAGCTGACGCTGAACCACGATCCAGATCCAGTCGGCGCACATGTCGACCTGATCTTTGGACGCACCAACACGTTGATCAACGCTGCTCCCACCAACAGTAGTTCGGCCGATCAGCTGAACTACATCGAGCAGGCGTTCCTCAGCCTGAAGCCGCCCAAGGCCAAGGGTTTTGAGCTTGACTTCGGCAAGTTCGTAACCTCTGCGGGCGCTGAGGTTATCGAGGCAAAGGATAACTGGAACTATACTCGTTCGTTGCTCTTTGTGAATGCCATCCCTTACTGGCACTTTGGAGCACGCACATCCATTCCCACATCCAAGACCAACACGATTGGCGTGCAGGTGGTTAACGGCTGGAATAACGTCTCCAAGTCCAACGGCGGCGCGACAGTGGGCCTCACCGAGGCGCTGGTGAAGACCAAGTACACTTGGAACCTTAACTACTACGGCGGCCCCGAGAATCCTGGCACGACCACAGGCATGCGCAACTTGATTGACAGCACCTTGCTGCTGACGCCCAACGCGAAGTTCAACGCCTACATCAACTATGACTATGGCCAGAACCGCGACGCCAAGTCTGCCCAGGGAGACACCAAGCTGAACCACTGGCAGGGCGTTGCTTTTGCAGCACACGGTATCTGCAGCGCCACACAGTCTCTCAGCGGTCGCTATGAGTACTTCAAGGATTACCAGGGATTTATGACCGGCACTGCACAGAACCTTCAGGAGTTCACTGGCACCTATGAGTACAAATGGGTAGAGGGGCTATTGAGTCGAGTGGAATATCGCTACGACTGGTCCAACAAAAACTCTTTCCACAAAAATACGGCAACCATGGTCGATTCCCAGTCCACAATTACCATGAGCTTCATCGCCTTCTTCGGGCCGAAACGCTAACTAGCCTTCCACTCCTCACTCATGCTGTACCAGAGCGGCCTCTCTGTCTAGGAGGCCGCTCTCGCGCTTCAAGGATGAATTTTCCGCTTCTCGCTCTGAACACCGCAAAAATATCTCTCATCCTTATTTTGTCCTGATGAATGGAGAGATACTTTCTAATCATCGAATAGCTCACGTTTCCGTCAGCCGCCTCGATGAATCGGCTGAAATCCTCAGGAACGCTATGTTGCACGATCGGAATCGAGCAGATCAGCCGATGCCCGGTCACTCACTCAGCATCGGCCCGGTCTAGATCGCAAGTTCGGGCAAGCCAAAGAGAATTCCCGGATATCGATGCCGGGAGCAGCCATAAGAAATAAGTCAATTTTAGGAGAATGCTCATGGCAGATCAGAAAGCACCTCAGATGCAGGCCACCCTCGGACTTACCGGGCTGACCAGCAATGCAATGGCTCTCATCGCTCCCGGCGCCTTCCTCTGGCTCACCTTCTACATCCAGGCGACCACCGGCACCACAGCGCCGGCCATGTGGCTTGGCATCTTTGCCGCTCTGCTGCTCTGCCTGGCAACAGCTGTAGCCTACGCCGAGATTTCCAAGCTCTATCCAGGCACTGGATCGAGTTACTACTACGCCGAGCAGGCCATGCTCTCCAAGGCAAGCGCTTCCAAATACGCCCGCATCGCCAAGTTCATTGTCGGCTGGGGCTCGCACCTGTACTACTGGGTCTATCCCGGCGTAATGGTCGCCACCACCGGCATCTTCGTCGGCTACGTTGTCGGCTTCCTCAACCCGACGTTCATCAGCGGCTCGAATCCCGGTCCGGTGTTCATGGCTTTGATCGCCGTGGTCTTTTCCTTCTTCGTTGCATGGATCGCACAGAAGGGCGCGGGCGCATCGACGGCTGTCAATCTGGCCATCAACATCATCCAGATCTCTGCGCTGATCGTATTCAGCGTACTTGCGCTCGGCTATCGCGCCAGCCACCCTGCGGGTACGCCGGCCTTCCAGTACGACGGACAGAGCCTGGCCACCTACACCTATCAGTTCGCCACCAGCCCCAAGGACGGCACCATCCTGCGCGACGCCAGCGGTACGCCGCTGCCGCTGTTGGACTCGGCAGGCAAGCCGCTTCCCTTCACCATCGACTATCCTGAGAAGGACGCGACCGGCGCCTTCCTGACCCACCCCACCGCGGCATCCGTCATCGCGCCGCATAAGTTCAGTTACCTGTTTATCCAGGCCACTGTAGCTATTCTTATCCTCGTCGGTTTCGAGTCGGTAACTTCGATGGGAGGCGAAGCAAAAAATCCAACCAAGCATATTCCCATCGCGGTTATCGCCTCCCTGCTGATACAAGGGCTAGTCTGTTACCTGATTGAGTATTTCGCGGCTAACTACTTCTTGAACTCAGGCTATACCATGGCCAGCGCGGCCAGTTCCGCGGCTCCCATCGGCGACATGATGATCATCGTCGGCGACGGACTGCTCGGACAGGGACACGGCAAGTACTTCATGCTCGCCGAGGCCTTCACGGTCTTCCTGGCGCTGATCGGCACCACGCTGAGTTGCATGAACACCGGCGCTCGCGTCACCTATGCAATGGGCAAAGACGACGAAGCTCCCGAGCACTTCGGCCTGCTCCATGCAGAATCGCTCACTCCGCGCCGCGCCATCTGGACGCTGGCCGTAATCTCGGCTGTCATCGGCGTCATCGCTGTCTCGCTGGCCTTCGGCGACGCCGGCGCTCCCACGGATGCCTCCATCGCAGCCTTGCCGCACGGCATCTTCTCCAGTTTCGGTTACACAACGCACGACAAGATGGCCGCGCTGCCCAACACGCTTCTGACCATAACGCTCACCTCCAACTTCGGCACCTTCATCCTGTACGCCCTCAGTTGCCTGCTGTGCATCGTGGCCTTCCACAAGCGCCCAGACTACAACGTTGTCAAGCATCTGCTGATTCCGGGCTTCGGCTTGCTGGCCAACCTCACCTGCATGGCCTTCTACATCATCTCCCCGGCCTTCGGCCTGGGCACCTTCAAGGAACCGCTTCTCGCCGTGGGCATCTCGGTCGCCTGGGGCCTTTACGGAGCCATCTACTTCCTTCGGTCCTCCAAGGCCAAGGGCAAGGCGATCCTCCTCGACGCCAACTAAACATCCTCAAATCGCGCCGTTCTGCTGGGTGGATTTCGTTTCAACTCTCGCAAGAGACCTGAAACGAAGCCACCCAGTGGCCATTTTCAAATTCATGCTTCACAATACGTTCCAGCAGCACAACCCCGCGGCAACGCGAATGCTCCCAAAGGCGAAGGCGCCCATGTTGGATGTACAGTTCGGCCAGGCAAGCGATTTCGGCAAAGTCCGCACCAATAACGAAGATGCGATGGGTTCGTTTGTGCCTGTCTCGCGCCATCAGGCTCGTTCGCACGGCTACCTATTCGCCGTCGCCGACGGCGTGGGCGGAATGGACTTGGGAGAAGTCGCTTCCGCTACTGCCATCAAGAGCGTCACCGAGGGTTTCGCCAAAGCTCAGGCCGGCTCCATGCTTCCTGCCTTGCTGCCGCGTCTCGTTCAGTTCGCCAATGCCGCCGTGCATGACTGCACCCTGCAACCGGAGTATCGCGGCAAGAAGATGGCCACCACGCTGGTTACCTGCGCCCTGCGTTACGATCAGGCGGTCGTCAGTCACGTCGGCGACTCGCGCTGCTACCTCGTCCGCAAAGGAGAGGCGCGCCAGCTCACCCAGGATCACACCCTCGTCAACGAACAGCGCAAGATGGGCCTGATCTCCGCCGAGGAGATCGCAGAGTCAGGTTCGCGCCACGTCCTCATCCGTTCCATCGGACCGGAGATGTTTGTCGCTCCCGACACATCCACACATACCGTTCTTCCGGGAGACGTCTTTGTGCTCTGCAGCGATGGGCTGCACGACGAGATGAAGGAGCCGGAGATTGCCCGCATCGTCTCGCAGCAGAAACCGATCGAGGAGATTGCTCGCGAACTGGTTGCCCGCGCAGTGGAGATCGACGGCGGCGATAACACCACGGCACAGGTGATCCGCATTCGCGACGTCGAGCGGGTGGGAATGTATCGCGGCCGCCCCTACCGCCTGCCCTCCGCGTAGACCGCGCCTGACGGGCGTCTCATCAAAAGCCTCGTTCACTCCAAAATACTACGGAATCCTTAGGATTCCCAGGCATTTTGCAGATACAGTAGAACTACCAAAATCTCTTCGGAGCACGCCACCACTATGGGCTATCACGATGTCCTGGAAGCCGGTTCTCAGATCGACTCCTACAGGATCGACGCCTCTGTCGCGCGCAGCGGCATGGCCACCATCTATCGCGCCACCGACGTGCGCGACGGGCGCACAGTCGCTCTCAAGATTCCCCATCCTGACATGGAAGCCGACCCCATCCTCTTTGACCGCTTCCAGCGCGAAGCCGGCATCGGCGAGAAGCTCGACCATCCATCCGTCATGCACGTCTACGGCGGCGAGAAGCGTGCGCGCATTTACATGGTCATGGAGTGGTGTCCCGGGCGTCTGCTGCGCAGCATTCTCGACGAAGGCCACATCTCCGAGGAACGCGCGCTGAAGATCTCTTCACGCATCCTCGACGGCCTCGAATATATCCATGCGCAGGGCGTCGTGCACCGCGACCTGAAGCCCGAGAACATCATGGTTGACGAGGAGAACGGCGACAGCATCAAGCTCATCGATTTCGGCATTGCCGGCGACTCAGCGGCGCGCCGCCTCACTTACGCCAACTTCACCGCCACCCTCGGCACGCCCAACTACATCGCTCCCGAGCAAGTAAAGGGCAAGCGCGGCGACGCGCGCACCGACATCTACTCCATGGGCGTCATGCTCTATGAGATGCTGACCGGCAAGCTTCCCTTCTCCGGCCCCACGCCGATCGCGGCCATGAACGACCGCCTGCTCAACCATCCCCTCCCCCCGACGGTGGCGAATCCGGCAGTTTCGGCGCAACTCCAGGAAGTTCTTTATCGGGCACTCGAGCGCGATCCGAAGAACCGCTACGCCAGCGCCCGGGAGTTCCGCAACGATCTGGAGCATCTGGACCAGGTGGGCGTCGAAGATCGTCCCGAGATACGAGACTGGCAAAAGCGCAAATCCCATCTCACCCGAAAGGTTGTTTACTACACCGGACTGGCTCTGATCCCGGTAGTCATTCTGCTTTTGATGATCCTAGTCGCGCATCACCGCTAGCGGAATGTTTTTCTTCACACCAGGCAGGAGAATCTTCACGGGTTCCTTATTTCCCAACGGCTAAATTGGACACATAGTTCATTCACTGCCCGAAGGAGATTCATGGCTAAGTACAAACTGGAGTACATTTGGCTTGACGGCAAGCAGCCCATACCGGAACTGCGTGGCAAGACACAACTGAAGTCGTTTGACGCGGAGCCCACGCTGGCCGACATGCCGCTGTGGGGCTTCGACGGCAGCTCCACCATGCAGGCTGAGGGCAAGAGCTCTGACTGCATTCTGAAGCCGGTCGCTTCCTATCCCGATGCTTCCCGCAAGGATGCCTTCATCGTTCTCTGCGAAGTCATGCACCCGGATGGCACTCCGCATGCCACCAACATGCGTGCGACCATCGGCAACGACCCCGAGTTCTGGGCTGGCTTCGAGCAGGAGTACTTCCTGTACAAAGACGGCCGTCCGCTGGGTTTCCCCGAGCATGGATACCCTGGTCCTCAGGGCCCCTACTACTGCGGCGTCGGCTACAAGTACATGGGTTCGATCGCACGCCAGATTGTTGAAGAGCACCTCGAACTCTGTCTGGCCGCTGGCATCAACCACGAAGGCATCAACGCCGAAGTTGCCAAGGGCCAGTGGGAGTTCCAGATCTTCGCCAAGGGTTCCACCAAGGCCGCCGACGACGTCTGGGTTGCCCGCTACCTGATGATGCGCCTCTGCGAGAAGTACGAAGTCGATGTCCAGTGGCACTGCAAGCCCATCCGCGGCGACTGGAACGGCTCCGGTATGCACACCAACTTCTCCACCAAGCACCTGCGCGAAGTTGGCGGCAAGGAGTACTTCGAGAAGCTGATGGCCGCCTTTGGCAAGAACGTGGCCGAGCACATCGCCGTCTACGGGCCCGACAACCACCTCCGCCTTACCGGTCTCCACGAGACCGCCCCGATCGATCAGTTCCGTTACGGTCTCTCCGACCGCGGCGCCTCGATCCGCATGCCCGTAAACTTCATCAAGAACGGCTACAAGGGCTATCTGGAAGATCGCCGTCCGAACTCCGAGGCCGATCCCTACCAGATCGTCTCGCAGATCCTCAAGACGATCGCCGAAGCCGGCGTCTAGTTCCTCTCCGCTCCTTCAGTCCAGGCTCAGTGGGTCCGGGCTGGAGGAGCGGCCTCTCCTTTTAAAACCAATCTTCGAAGAGATCGATTCCCTTATTTAGATCTTTGTAACGCCCCGTCCGCGGGGCCTGACGAAAGCGTGGAGGGCCAGAGCTCTCCCTTCTTGTGTTGCCCGCTTCCGGCTTTCTCGTTGCACCCTCCTTGGCGCGAGTGTTAAATTTGCCTGCATAAGTCCTCTTGAAAATTCCCGCCTGAAGGAGCCCTCATGTCTACCGAGTTCCGCAATTTCCTGGCTCTTCCCTACGATGAACTGGAAGAACTGAATCTGTCCGCCAAGGCTGACCGGGCCAATCGCGTTCCCATCGACGAGATCCGCGAAAAGCGGCTGAAATATCTCACCGATGAGAAGCGGATCAAGGCGGTCACCGTCCTTTTCTCCGACCTCGAAGGCCGCCTGCACCTGCTTGACTACGACAAGAAGTTTCTGATCGGGTCCTACGAGAACCTGACCTTTGACGGCTCCTCGATCCGCGGCTTTACCGCGCAGAAGGAGAGCGATCTGCGTCTGGCCATCGACTGGAGCGCCTTCTACTGGGTGCCTTCCGACGTCTTCGGCACCGGCAAGGTGGTCGTCTTCGGCCACGTCATCGACAAGGATGGCACGCCCTACTCCGGCGATATGCGCGGCGTGTTGAAGGCCTATGCCGACAAACTCTTCGCCGAGCATCAGTACACGCTGAACGCCGCCACCGAGATCGAAGGCTTCCTCTTCGCCGGCCGCGACGCCGAGCAGAAGTACCACGAAACCGGCAAGTTCGAGCTGGTCAGCGCCGGCGGCTACTACCATTCGCTGCCGCTCGATCCGCTGCGTCAGTTCATTGACACCGCCGCTGAAGTGCAGCGCGCCATGGGCTTCCAGAACGAGAAGGACCACCCCGAGGTCGCGCCCTCACAGTTCGAGATCAACTACAGCTATGCCGAGGTGGTCGGAGCCGCCGACCAGATCCAGCTCTACAAGCTGCTCTGCCGCCAGATCGCCAGCAATATGGGCTGCACGGCCTGCTTCCTGCCCAAACCCATCGTCGGCGTCAACGGCTCCGGCATGCACACCAACGTATCGGTTTCGAAGGGCAAGACCAACCTGTTCTGGGACGAGAAGGGCGAGGAGCAGCTCTCCGCCTTTGGCTGGAGCTTCCTGGACCGCATCCTGACCCGCGCGCTCGACCTGTGCCTGGTCTTCAACTCCAGCGTGAACGCCTATCGCCGCCTCGATCCGCACTTTGAAGCGCCGAACCAGATTCGCGCCTCGGCCACCGATCGTGGGGCCATGGTTCGCGTGCCCATCGGCAACCACCGCTCCATGCGGACCGAAGTGCGCGCCGTGGCTCCGGACGCCAACCCCTACCTCGCTCTCTACGGCATCTTCAAGACCGGCATCGACGGCGAAATCTCAACCGACAAGGGCCTCCGCGCCGGCGGCACCTTCCTGCCCGACAACATCCAGGACGCCATCGAGGACTTCAAGGATTCCAAGTGGATCGCGCAGATTCTCGGCGCGGACGTTCAGGGCCGCTACGCTGACCTGAAGCAGGCCGTGGCCAATCGCAGCCCGCGCGAACTCGGCTCCATCGTCAAGGGCTCCGAGGTTCAGTTCCACCATGCCGTCTACAACCAGAGCCTCTGGAACCTCTTTTAGACTTCACCGTCCAGACTCAAACAAAAATCCCGGCGGGCCGCCACGGCCAGCCGGGATTTTTCTGCGCTTTGCAGCCTTACGCCGCCGCAAGCTCTTCGGCAATCGCCTCCACAGCCTTCACGCAGTCGGCGCGGCTCACGTCCAGGTGAGTCACCAGCCGGATGGCGTCCGCCGCAAAGGCACTGGCCAGGATGCCGCGCTTCTTCAGCCGCGCCACCAGTTCCGGCGCGCCCTTGCCCGCTTTCAGGCGGAAGATCACGATGTTGGTCTCCACATCCTTCAGCCGGATCGAGACCGCATCCATCGCCGCCAGCGCTTCGGCCAGCAGACGCGCATTCGCGTGGTCCTCGTGGAGCCGCCCCGGCCCTTGCTCCAACGCGATCAGCCCGGCTGCTGCCAAGATCCCCGCCTGCCGCATCCCTCCGCCCAGGGCCTTGCGGAAGATGCGAGCCCGGTCCATCAGTTCCTGCGAGCCCACCAGCATGGAGCCCACCGGCGCGCCCAGCCCTTTTGACAGGCAGAACATCACCGTATCGAAGCCGCGTGTCAGGGTCTTCACATCCACGCCCAGAGCGACGGACGCATTGAAGACGCGCGCCCCATCCAGATGGGTCGGCAGCTTGCGCTCCTTTGCCCCTGCCCAGATCTCTTCCAGCACCGCCAGCGGCGTACAGCTTCCTCCCGCCAGGTTGGCCGTGTTCTCAATCTCGATCAGCCCCGTCGCCGCGCGAAACGCGCCGCGCGCCTGAATCGCAGGCTCAATCTGCCCCCACGTCAGGATTCCGCGCTCGGCTGCGACCGCCCGGATCAGGCAGCCCGAGAACACGGCGGTGGTCGCCATCTCCCAATCCAGAATGTGCGCGCGCGACTCGGCGATCACCTCCTGGCCCGGCTGCGTGTGCAGACGAATGCCGATCTGGTTGCCCATCGTCCCGGTCGGCACAAACAGCGCCGCCTCGCGCCCAAAGGTCTCCGCCGCTCGCCGCTCCAGCAGGTTCACCGTGGGGTCTTCGCCGTACACATCGTCGCCCACCTCGGCGGCAGCCATCGACGCCCGCATCTCTTCCGAAGGCCGCGTCACCGTATCCGAACGCAAATCGATCAACTTTGCCAATTCCGTCTCCACTCTCGTTCCCTTGGTCCCTTGTTCCCTGCCTTTAAGGAATTTTCTCCATCGGCAGTTCCATCACCGGCGTCTGTTTGCCGCCCTTTGAAGCCACAGCCCACAGGCCGTGGAAGTTCTGCCGCAACCCCGGCTGCGATTTCAGAAACGCGCTCAGCACCGTGATAGCCTCGGTCCGCAGAGCCGCCGGGTCAGTCACGCCAGTGGACTCGTAGACCACCGCCAGGTCCGGCTCGTGCAAAGAGGCTTCCAGCAGCACGGCGTCAACCTTCCACGTCCGGTCTCCGTCGGGAATCGAATCGGGGAAGGCCGCCTGCGGCCCGTTCGCCACCTGCGACTGCTCCTGGCGCAGCTTCTGCAAGTTTGGCGAGCCGATAAAGTCCACCGGCACCAGCAGGTAGCGCGCCGCTTCGTACAAGTACCAGGCGCTCCATCCATCGGCGCTGGCCAGCGTACGCGCGCGCGACCAGTACCAGACGCCGTCGTGCCCGTTGAAGCTCCCCTGCCGCAGCGACAACCCGGCCAGCTTCCACGCCACGCCGTCCCAGGCCAAAATCATCCCCATCTGCCCTGCCAGCGGCGCGCCCAGGGCGTCGCTCAGCACCACCGCGTAGCGGCCCGGCGGCAGCGCCTGCATGGTCATGCTCACGGTCAGCGTTCCGCTTGCATTCGAACAGAAGAACTCGGTGTCCGCCGTCGCCTTCTGATTGCTCGCATCCAGCAGGTAGAAGTTCCGCAGTTTGGGCTGCCCATTCTTCAGCAGCGGGGCCGACTGCTCCACCGCGGTCCGAATCCCCTCCCACGCGCTCGCCTCGGCCGGCAGCAGCGCGGCCTGCAGCGTCCCGTAGTCCTGCGCGAAGACGGCCTGCATCAGGCGTCCCGTCACATCGCTCAGCGCCGCGCGGTCCTCTGCAGACAACTCACCTTGCGAAACGCAACTGGCGGCCTCAACAGCCATCGGCATCGCCAACAGCAGCGCCGCCACCATTGCCGCGGCCGGCATCCATCTCCGCAGACCCATCTTCACGTTGATCCTCTCTCCACAAATGCTCTTCTTTCGAGCGTCCATGGGCCACTGCTAGTCTAGTACAGTGGGACGGCGTCGATAGCGGCGCTCTGGCGCGGCCAGGATGCGCCATCCGTCCCGGGAGATATCGCGATGCGCACCGCCCAACTGCCGCAGGCTTTCGCTCTTTGCAACACGGTCCTGCGCCGCCGAATCTTCGCGGCTTCCCTTCTGCTTCTGACGGCTCTGGGGGTGGTTCCGGTAGCCTTGGCCGCACCACAGGCCACCGAGGTCTCCGCGCCACAGGCATCTGCCGCGGCATCCCACAAGCCCGCCGCGCACGCCCGCAAACACGCTGCCGCCAAGCCCGCGGCTCAGGCTGCTCAGCCCTCCGCTACACCCGCGCAGGCCGTGCAGGAGGCGCCCAAGCCACCCGCCTGGCCGGTCAACGACAAGCCCAACCCGGCAAGCATCCATTGGAACGCGGCGGGGTTGCGAATTGAAGCGGCCAACTCCAGCCTGCAGCAGATTCTGAAGGAAGTTTCCACGCTCACCGGCGCAACCGTCGAGGGGCTCGGTTCCGACCAGCGCGTCTTCGGCAACTTCGGACCCGCTCCGGCCCGCGATGTGCTCTCCAGGCTGCTGGACGGCTCCGGTTACAACGTTCTGCTCATCGGCGATCAGGGCTCGGGGACTCCGCGCCAGATTATTCTGACCGGACTGGACGGGAAGACCGCTCCCAGGACTGCCGCCACGAGCAACAACGAAGAAAACGACGAGGACGTGGACGTGGAAGCAGACAACCAACAGCAGCAACCACCGCCTCAGCCTCCGTCCGTACGCAACGACTTCGGCCAGCCGCGCACGCCACAGCAGGTCATGCAGGAGATGCAACAGCGCCAGCAGAACGGCCCGCAGTAGAGCGTTCTGTCCACGCGATCGCTTGTCGAAATCGCGTCACGGGTCTGCGCCGCGGACTTGAACGGCTTAAAGAACCTGCGCAACCTCGGGCTTGACCACCGCCGGCCGCGGTTGCGGCCGCATCAATCCGAAGCCTGCCCGAAGAATGGCATAGGCAGATAGAATCCCGAACGCCAGCGAACCGATCGCAGCACAAACCAGCATGATCACATTCAACAAATCCGTCATCTACGCCGTCCCTCTCCGTTGCCTCGATATATCCTGCAAATTGAAGGCGCTTCGTAGTGCGCGCTCTTCAGATATGTTTGAAGCGATTGTCGCAGAAGTTGGCGCCTCGTTGACCCTCGTTTCTATTGCCAAATAGAATACCTCTAGCAGATTGTAGTGCGGTTCATCGCAGTTCATCCCATTTCCACCCGCCGTTCCCAGGCCTTCCGACCATGTCTATTACGCACATTACGGTGCGAGGCGCGCGCCAGCACAACTTGCGCGACATTGGTGTCCGCATCCCGCGCAACACCCTCACCGTCGTCACCGGCCTCTCCGGCTCCGGCAAAAGCTCGCTCGCCTTCGACACCATCTACGCCGAGGGCCAGCGCCGCTATGTGGAGACTCTCTCCGCCTACGCCCGCCAGTTCCTGGACCAGATCGAACGGCCCGACGTGGACTCCATCGAAGGCCTCAGCCCGGCCATCTCCATTGAGCAGAAGACCACCAGCCGCAGCCCGCGTTCCACCGTCGGCACCATCACCGAGATCTACGACTACCTGCGTCTGCTCTACGCCTCGGTCGGCACGCCCCATTGTCCCAATTGCGGCCGTCCCATCAGCCGGCAGACGGCGGAACAGATGGTGCAGCGCATCCTGGAACTTGGCCAGGGCGAGCGGGTCACCATCATGGCGCCCATCGTTCGAGGCCGAAAAGGCGAGTTTAAGGATTTGTTCGATCAACTTGACGGGCAAGGCTTTCGCGCCCGCATCGATGGCGAGATTCAGGACCTTGCCGAGCCTCCTTTCCTCGATCGGCGCAAGAACCACAACATCGAAGCCGTCATTGACCGCATTCTGATCAAGCCAGAAGGCGCACCTTCTACGGTGCGCACCTTCGGACCCAAAATCGACGCACCCGCAAGCGGCAAACCTTCGGTCGAGAAGCGTCTGGAAGCCGCGGTCCAGAAAGCTCTCCAACTCGCCAACGGACTCGTCCTGGTTGTCACCGCCAAAGGCGAGGAACAGCTCTTCTCCTCCTCCATGGCCTGCCCCGACTGCGGCCTCGATGTGCCCAAGCTCGAACCGCGCAGCTTCAGCTTCAACTCTGCCTTCGGCGCGTGTCCCGAGTGCCACGGCCTCGGCTCCCTCTACGACTTCGATCCCGCCAAGGTCATCACCGACTGGTCCAAACCCTTGCTCGACGGCGGCCTCGGACCCGGCTCCAGTTCGCAATATCTGCTCAAGCTCATCCATCTGGCCGCCGACCGCTACAAGATGGACCTCAAGCTTCCCTTTGAGGAACTCCCTGTAAAGCATCAGCACATCTTGGTTTACGGGCCTCCCAAGAATGAAGCTCCGCGCACCGGCTTTCACGGCATCCTCAGCTTTCTCCGCGATTCGGTCGAGGAAGCCCGCAGCGAGGGCTACCGCGAGTACATGATGGCCTACATGTCCGCGACTCCCTGCCCGGCCTGCCGCGGTAAGCGCCTGCGTCCCGAGTCGCTGGCCGTCAAGATCGGCGGCCTTTCCATCGCCGATTTCACCGCGCTACCGCTGAACAAGGCTCTCTCCGCCGCCATCAATCTCAGCTTCAACCAGCGCGACGCAATCATCGCCGACCGCATCCGCCGCGAGATCGAGGAGCGGCTGGAGTTCCTCTGCGCTGTCGGTCTTACCTATCTCTCGCTGGACCGCAACGCCGCCACGCTCTCCGGCGGCGAAGGCCAGCGCATCCGTCTGGCCACGCAGATCGGCTCCCGGCTCCGCGGTGTCCTCTACGTCCTCGACGAGCCCTCCATCGGCCTGCACCAGCGCGACAACAATCGCCTGATCGAAGCCCTGGAAAAGCTCCGCGACCTGGGCAATACCGTTCTGGTTGTCGAACACGACGAAGACACCATCCGGCACGCCGACTATGTACTCGATCTCGGTCCCGGCGCGGGGCGTCTCGGCGGCTTCGTCGTCGCCGAGGGTACGCCCGAGCAGATCATGGCCTGTCCGGAGTCGCTCACCGGCCGCTATCTCTCCGGCGCGGCCACCATGGTGCAGCGCGAAAAGCCCCGCCCGCTGACAGGCAAGTGGCTCACCATCGCCGGAGCGCGCGAACACAACCTGCAGGAGCTGAATATCCGCATCCCGGTGGGCATCATGACCGTTGTCACAGGCGTCAGCGGCAGCGGCAAAAGCACCCTGGTCAACGACATTCTCTACCGCTCGCTGGCGCAGACCCTCTACGGCTCGCGCGAGGAGCCCGGCGCGCACGATTCGGTTTCCGGCGGAGAACAGATCGACAAGGTCGTTCGCATCGATCAGTCGCCCATCGGCCGCACGCCGCGCTCCAACCCGGCCACCTACACCCAGGTCTTCTCGCCCATCCGCGACCTCTTCGCCATGCTTCCAGAGTCGCGCGAGCGCGGCTACAAGGCAGGCCGCTTCAGTTTCAACGTCACGGGAGGCCGCTGCGAGGCCTGCACGGGAGACGGGCAGCGCCGCATCGAGATGAACTTCATGCCCGACGTCTTTGTCCAGTGCGACGTCTGCAACGGCCGCCGCTACAACCAGGAGACGATGGCCGTAAAGTTCCACGGCCACTCCATCGCCGACATTCTCGACCTCACCATCGAAGACGCACTCACCGTTCTGGCCGACGTGCCCCAGGTCCGCCAGAAGCTGCAAACCCTCGTCGATGTCGGCCTCGGCTACGTGCACCTGGGCCAGAGCGCCACCACGCTCTCCGGCGGCGAGGCGCAGCGCATGAAGCTGGCCCGCGAACTCAGCAAGCGCCAGACCGGCCGCACACTCTACCTGCTGGACGAGCCCACCACCGGGCTGCACTTCGACGACGTGCGCAAGCTCCTGGAAGTTCTGCATCAGCTCGCCGATCTGGGCAATACGGTCATCATCATCGAGCACAACCTCGACATGATCCGCAATGCCGACTGGGTCATCGACCTCGGTCCCGAAGGCGGAGAAGACGGCGGGCGGCTGGTGGGCGAAGGCCGCCCGGCAAAGATCGCCGTCACCCCCGGCTCTTACACCGGCCAGTTCCTGCGCCGCTACTACGCCTCAACCGACGGCAAGCTATCGGCGGTCGATGCGGAGATCGATCGCGAAGACGAGCGCATCCTTGCCGGTGGCGCTGCAAACCCGGCTGAAGATCGGGTAGAATCGAGCGAACCGGACCGGCCGGCAGCGTCATCGCGCACCCGCCGCACTGCCGCCAAAAAGGCAGTTGCAAAGTCCGGCCCACGAAAGAAGAAGACGGGCCAGCCATGAACAGCCTCCCGGAGAACGACTCGAATCCCCTTTCACCAGAGGGCCATCCTGCCGCCTGGCCCCCGGTGCCACCGCTGGATCTTCCCTCTGACGCAGAGCGCGCAGCGGATGCGAGTGAGCAGTCTGCCGCGTCTCCTGCTGCATCCAGCGCCGAAGCGCCGATCGATCCTGAAACCAATTCCGAACGTGAGGCAGCGATCGAGTCACCGCTCGAATCCAGCGTCGAATGGCAGATGCAGCCCCAGCTCGCTCAGCCGCAATTTCCCGAGAGCCCCATCTTTGCTAACTGGGAACAGCCCTCGCCGCCGCCCGCAGAGCGCATTCCCAACATCGGCCACTTCGCCTTCCTTGGCGCTATCGCCATCGGCGGTCTACTCGTCGCCAGTCTCTTTGTAGGGTTGGCTCTTCATCTGCACATGTTCGGTATCTCCACGCGCGAACAGGCTGTACTCGACATCCACTACACGCTGGGCAGCGAAGCCATCCTCTACATCGTTACCCTGATCGCTGCGCTCATCTTCTTCCCCATGCTCTGGGGACGCGGCTTCTTCGCGGGCATCCAGTGGAACGGCGCTACCGCCTTCCGGCTCCGCTCGCAGCTCTTCATGAGCGCGGTCCTATGCTTTGCTCTTGCTCTGGCCAACTCACTGCTGCTGCCAGGGCCCAAAGACGCGCCCATCGACAAAATCTTCCACTCGCCCGGCGCACCCTGGCTGCTGTTCGCCTTCGGCGTCACCTTCGCGCCTTTTTTTGAAGAAGTCTTCTTCCGCGGCTTCATGCTGCCCAGCCTCTGCACCGCCTGCGACTGGGTCAACGAGCGCATCCGTCACACCGCGCCGCCTCCGCTGGGCGAGCATGGCCACCCGCAGTGGTCGATGAGCGCCATGATCACCGGCTCCATCTTCACCAGTCTTCCCTTTGCAGCCGTCCACGCGGCCCAGACCGGCTACTCCATCGGACCGTTCGTGCTCCTGGTCATGGTCAGCCTGGTCCTCTGCTGGACCCGCCTGCGCACCCGCTCGCTGGCCGCCAGCGTCCTGGTCCACGCCTCCTACAACTTCCTGCTCTTTTTCATCATGCTGGTGGGTTCCAACGGCTTCCAGCACCTCGACAAGATGTAGAGCCCGATCACTGTCCACTGTTCACTGTCCACTGTAAACTGTCAAAGATGAACACCCACGCACAGCAATTGCTCTCCCTGCTCTCGCGCCTCAGCTTCAAACTCGGCCAGTTCAAGCTCTCCTCGGGCGGCGAAAGTGACTACTACGTTGACTGCCGCACCACCACGCTCCACGCCGAGGGCGGACGCCTTACCGGACACGCCATTCTCGAACTGCTTGAGGCCAACAAGATCGACGCCGAAGCTGTCGGCGGCCTCACCATGGGCGCAGACCCCATCGTCTCCAACGTGGCTACCGCCAGCGCCTGGCGCGCCCTCACGCACCCCTCCGAGCCCATGCTCCACGGCTTCCTGGTCCGCAAGGCCGAGAAGGCCCACGGCACCGGCCGCCGCATCGAAGGCTTCTGCCGTGAAGGCGCGCGCGTGGTCATCGTCGACGACGTCTGCACCACCGGCGCGTCCACCATCAACGCCGCAGAAGCCGCCCGCGAGGCCGGCATGGTCATCGCCGCCATCGTCTGCATTGTGGAGCGCGAAGAGGCCAACGGACGCCCCGCCGTCGAAGCTGCCGCGCACGGAGCACCCTTCCTGCGTTTGTTCACAGCCAACGACGTCCGCGCCGAGCACATCCGCCAGTTGGAAGACTGCAAGCAGAACGCCCTGTAGATTGGGCCTCCGCCAGGCAATCCAGAACATTTGCGCGCAAAAAGAGGGGCAATCCGTCCAGCGGATTGCCCCTCTTCAACAACATCGATTTTCGTTGCGCGTCTTACATCCCGCCAGCCTGCGCCGCCGCGAGGCCAACGTTCGACAGCAACTGCACTTCCACGCGGCGATTCTGCTTGCGGCCTTCGGCGGTCTTGTTCGAGGCCACGGCCTTGTCCTGGCCGATGCCGATCAGATAGAACCTGTGCGCCGGAATGTTGTACTTCGTGGCCAGATACCGCACCACTGCATCCGCGCGCCGCTGGCTCAGTTCGTAGTTGTACTGTGCCGAGCCGGTCGAGTCCGTTCCGCCCGTCACTTCCAGGATGAAGCCGCCGCGCGCGCCGATCTGGGCCGCAAAGGCATCCAGTTGCTCCATGTCTTCCTTGGTTAGAATCGCCTTGCTGGAACCGAACGTTACGGCCACATTGGCCACGGGTTTGTAGTTGTCCAGTTCTTTCAGGATGCTGCCCAGGGAGTCTGCGCGATGCACTGCGCTCGCCGCCGTGAGCTGCGCCGCGTTGGCCAACTGAGCGGCGTTCTGTGCGCTCTGGCCAGCCGCGTCTGCTGAGCCCTGCGCCTGCTTGATGCCGCTCTGCGCGCGCTCGTCCACATCGTGAATCTGCCTGCTGTTCTCCGCCGTCTGCTTGTCCAGCCGGTCAGAGTGCTCCACCAGCGGAGCCGTCTGCGTGCGCACGAAATTCTTGGTGGCGCATCCCGTCGCGCCCAGTGTGGCCAACGCCGCAGCCGCCACAACAAATCCAAAGCGATCCATCTTCATCGTTCTCTCTCTTTCTGCCCGCGGCCGACCGTGAATGCTTCTTCCAACCGCGGATCTTGCCTTGCACGCCCTCTCCAATGCATTCGCAGCGCCAATCGCTATGGAATAGTTATGTTATTCATATACAAATACTTACAAGAGAGAAATCCGTTTCGGTTCCATCCATGATCCGTGTAAGTATTACCGGAACGGTAAGGAATGCACGGCACAAGTTGCACGATGAACACGAAAAAGCCCCCAGCCGAAGCCGGGGGCTTTCTTGTACTTGCGCCGAAGGCGCGTTTGCCTGGACGGCCAGTCCTAGTACATGCCGTCCATGCCGCCGCCGTGGCCGCCGCCTGCCGGGGCCGCCTTGGGCTCCGGAATCTCGACGATCAGAGCTTCGGTGGTCAGCAGCAGGCCCGCGATGGAAGCCGCGTTCTGCAGCGCCGTACGGGTCACCTTGGTCGGATCGATGACGCCGGCCTTCACCAGGTCCTCGAACACGCTCGTCGCCGCGTTGTAGCCGAAGTGCTTGTCCTTGGACTCCAGAACCTTGGCCACAACCACCGCGCCCTCTTCGCCGGCATTGGCGATGATCTGCCGCAGGGGCTCTTCGAGCGAACGGCGGATGATCTGCGCGCCGATCTTCTCGTCGCCTTCCAGCTTGCCAATCAGCGCATCGACAGCCGAAGCGGAGCGAACCAGGGCCACGCCGCCGCCCGGGACGATTCCCTCTTCCACAGCCGCGCGGGTCGCGTGCAGAGCATCCTCAACGCGAGCCTTCTTCTCCTTCAGCTCGGTCTCGGTGGCCGCGCCAACCTTGATGATGGCAACGCCGCCCACCAGCTTGGCCAAACGCTCCTGCAGCTTCTCGCGGTCGTAGTCGGAGGTGGTCTTCTCGATCTGCGCACGGATCTCCTTCACGCGGCCATCGATCTCGCTGGCCTTGCCGCCGCCATCAACGATGGTCGTGTTGTCCTTGTCGATGGTGACGCGCTTGGCCGTGCCCAGATCTTCGAGCTTCACGCCTTCCAGCTTGATGCCCAGATCCTCGGTGATGGCCTTGCCGCCGGTCAGGATGGCAATGTCGCCCAGGATGGCCTTGCGGCGATCGCCGAAGCCCGGAGCCTTGACGGCAGCCACGTTCAGCGTGCCGCGCAGCTTGTTGACGACCAGGGTCGCCAGGGCCTCGCCCTCGATGTCCTCGGCAATGATCAACAGCGGCTTGCCGCTGCGAGCAACCTGCTCCAGCAGGGGCAGCAGATCCTTCATCGCGCTGATCTTCTTCTCGTAGATCAGGATGTAGGGGTCTTCCTGAATCGCTTCCAGGCGCTCGGCGTCGGTCACGAAGTAGGGGCTCAGATAGCCGCGGTCGAACTGCATGCCGTCAACGGTCTCCAGACCGGTGTGCATGGTCTTGGACTCTTCGATGGTGATGACGCCGTCCTTGCCGACAACCTTCACCGCCTCGGCGATGATGGCGCCGATCTCCTCGTCGCCGTTGGCCGAAATGGTGCCGACCTGGGCCACAGAGCCTTCATTCACTTCCTGCGACAGGTCGCCGAGAGCGCCCTTCGTGAGCCAGACGCCGTCCTTGTCGCGGGTGCCGATCACGGCCGCAACGGCCTTGTCGATGCCGCGCTTCAGGGCCGTCGGATTCGCGCCGGCGGCAACCGTCTTCACGCCTTCGCGGAAGATCACCTGCGCCAGAACAGTCGCCGTCGTGGTGCCGTCGCCGGCCACGTCGGAGGTCTTCGAAGCAACTTCCTTCACAAGCTGCGCGCCCACGTTCTCAGAGGCATCCTTCAGCTCGATTTCCTTGGCGACCGTGACGCCGTCCTTGGTGATGGTGGGCGAGCCGAACTTCTTCTCGATCACAACATTGCGGCCCTTGGGGCCGAGCGTCGCCTTCACTGCGTCCGCCAGCGTGTTCACGCCGCGCAGGATCGCCTGACGGGATTCCTCACCGTGCAGAATCTGCTTTGCCATTTTCTTCTCCTGGTAGGGTTCAGGGGTCAGGGATCAGGGGTCAGAGCCACCCGTTCAACGACCCGCTTGCAAGCTTCAAACTCACTCAAGTAGCCTCTGGGCCAGAGAACCTTCAGGCTGGGGTCCCTGACCCCTGATCCCTGTTCCCTGAACCCTGTTCTTAGCTACTTCTTCACAATGCCGAGGACTTCTTCCTCGCGCATGATCAGGAACTCTTCGCCCTCGATCTTGATCTCGGTGCCGGAGTACTTGCCGAACAGAACACGGTCGCCGGCCTTGACGTCCAGCGGGAAAACCTTCCCCTCGTCGTTCGACTTGCCCTTGCCCACGGCGATCACTTCGCCTTCCTGGGGCTTTTCCTTGGCGCTGTCGGGGATAATAATGCCACCACGAACTGTCTCGGTCTCTTCCACCCGGCGGACCAGAATGCGGTCGTGAAGGGGGGTAAAGCTCGTCGTCACGGTTGTTGCTGCCATCGCTCTGCTTCTCCTTCGCACACGCTCCGGGTTGAGCCCGGCGCGTGTAGTTTTCAGTTAAAGTTCCAGATCGTTTCGCAAGAATCTGTGGATCGACCCCAGCACTTTCGTAGATGGAAATAGTTGAGCACTTCCAACCCGAGGGTGCTAGCAGTCATGCCATCCAATTGCTAAAGATAGGGAGTCCGGCAAGGTTTGTCAAGACGTTCCAGATAAATATGAGCACGATTCACTAAGACTTTATGAATAAGACTCTCGCCATACGAGATAAATCCTCCACCCCAGAGCAATCAACCCGTTCAGCACAAAGAGAATCCCGAAGATCGTCTTGTTGTGTTCCGCCAGCCAGCGCGGCAGGAAGATGTCGATATTCGGACTGCGGTCTTTTGTAGAGAGAGCCGCCCAATCCGCCAGCGGACAGCGCCAGCGATTCGCGGCCAGCACCGCACACTCCAGCAAGACCGCTCCAGTTGCATGCACGCCAGTGCATTTCCTCCCCAGCCGCGTCCAACAATTGCCTCCTCTTGCGGAAATCCAGTTCGCCGGTGGAGAGCCCGACACGGTAGAATCCATCATATGTTGCGCCGCAAGTTCATTCTTCTCAGCCTCGTTCTGGCCGGTCTCGGACTGGCCGCTGCCTCTCTCTCTGCCCAGCAGGAAGACACTCACAAGACGCGCAAGTTCAAGGTTCCTCCGCCGTCTTCGCGCATTGAAGTCACCGTGCTCCGCGACACCAACGGCAAGCCCGTTGAGAACGCCGCCGTGATCTTCCATCCCATCGAAGGCGACCGCGACAAGGGCGTCATGGAGCTGAAGACCAACGAAGAGGGCAAGGCCGTCATCGACGTCATCCCCCTCGGCGACACGGTCCGCCTGCAGATCATTGCCCACGGCTTCCAGACCCTCGGCAGGGACTTCAAGGTGGACAAGGACGCCATCACGATGGAGGTCCGGCTGAAGCGGCCGGGCGAGCAGTATTCCATCTACAAGACATCCACACAGCCTGCGGGCAACGCATCGACAGACGCTGTAAAGACTGCTCCTGACGCCGCAAAGCCCGAAGCGGGCAAGACGCAGCCGCAATCGAAATAGAAGGCGGGCACGTCCCGCCTTCGCAGCCTGCCCACGAGGTAACGCGCTCCATGTCCCACCCAACGCTCAGCGGCAAGACGGCGCTCGTGACCGGTGGGGCCCGGCGTCTGGGCAGAGCCATCGCCCTGGAACTGGCCCGCGCCGGCACCGACGTGGCCGTCACCTGTAGGACTTCGCTGCAGGAGGCTCAGGCGCTTGCCGCCGAAGTGGAGCGCTGCGGCGTACGCTTTCTCGCCGTGGAGTGCGATGTGCGCTCGGAGGCTTCGGTCCGCGCCGCCATCGCCGCCGTCGTGAGCGCCTTCGGCAGACTCGACATCCTCGTCAACAACGCAGCGGTCTTTGAATCGGAGCCGCTCGACAGTCTCTCCATCGAAGCATGGGACAGGGTCTTCGAGACCAATGCGCGCGGCCCCTTCCTGGTAGCGCGCGAGGCGCTTCCCTGGCTGAAGGCCGCGCGCGGGCGCATCGTGAATATCGGCTCGCTGGGCGGTCTGCGGCCCTGGGCCACACACGCCCACTACTGCGCTTCCAAAGCCGCCCTGCACATGCTCACCCTGTCCATGGCCAAGGCCTTTGCGCCAGAGATCGGCGTCAACTGCATCGCTCCCGGCTTCATCGATTTCGCCGAGAATGACGCGCAGGACGCCGCTCGCTTCGCCCAGCGAACGCCCATGCGGCGCAACGGCTCAGCCGAAGATCTGGCCAGGGCAGTCTTGTTTTTTGTGGAAGGCCCAGCCTTTATTACCGGGCAGATTCTTGCCGTGGATGGCGGCCTCGGACTTACTTAGAGCAAAACCAGTGTAAACGCGCCCTTGCTGAGGGCCTACAAAGTGGCTTTTTCTTGAGGAAAAATCCATTTGAGAGCATTGCCACTGGGTAATGCTACTCTGGTTTTGCTATAGGCGCTCGCCGGCCAAAGAACTTCCCCAGGAAGCCTTCGCCCGTCTTCTTGGATGGCGGCGGCGCGTCGGGCTTGCCCAGCTTGCGCATGTCCAGCTTGATCGGCTCTTTCTCCCACAATCCTTTGGGCTCAGGCTGAACGGGCCATGCTGCGCCGTCCACCACTGCCTGCGGATTGGTGACGCAGAGCCGCCGCGCCGTATCCTCACCTGCCTTGTTCGCCACGTAGTCGTAGGCGCGCTTCAGATGCGGCGGCCGCCAATCCACGCGATGCGCGTCCGTCGCCAGAAAGTGAATCCAGTTGCGTGCAAGCATCTCGTTCGACAACGCCTCGGCGATCTTGCCGCAGCGGCCATAGAGCGCGTTGGCCGTCACCTGGATCAGGCAGCCCTTCTTGATCCATTCGGCCACCAGTCCGGGGTTCTGATGTACGGCAGGATAACGCTCCGGATGGGTCACAATCAGCGTATAGCCCGACGCCTGCAGGCGGAACATGGCGTCGGCCAGTTGCGCCGCAATCGCCACGTTCGGAAACTCGATGAGCAAGTACCCCTTGCGATTCACCGAGAAACTCAGCGGATCGGAGAGCGCCGCATAGACGTTCTCCGCGGAGAAATGGAAGTCGCACCCGAGGCTGAGTTCGAGCACGCCATCCAGCCGTTCACGCAGTTCGTTCCAGCGCTCCAGGATCACGTCCTTCTGGTAGGCATATTCGTCGCTGGAGTGCGGAGTGCAGACCACGTGGGTGATGCCGTCCCGAACTGCTTCCTCAGCCATGGCCAGCGACATCGCCAGATCCTGCGAGCCGTCGTCAACCCCATAGATCAGGTGCTGATGAATATCGATCATCGTACCCTATCGGCCACTCCCCGCGAACCGGGGCTTAACGCGTGGCGAGACTGTTGACCAGCGAGGAGAAGACCTTCCATCCATCCGCCGAACCCAGAATCAGCTCGCTCGAACGGTCCGGATGCGGCATCATGCCCAGCACATTCCGTCCTTCGTTCAAGATGCCGGCAATGTTCGCCAGCGAGCCGTTCGGATTGGCCTCCGGCGTAATCTTGCCCTCAGCGGTGGCATAACGGAACGCGATGCGGTCTTCCGCCTCCAGCCGCTTCAACTCCTCGGGCGTGCAGAAGTAATTGCCTTCCATGTGCCCGATGGGCATCTCGACCACTTCGCCCTTCTTGAGCTGATTGGTAAACGGGCTATTGGCAGTTTCCGTGCGCAGATGCACCTGGCGGCAGATGTACTTCAGACCCGCGTTGCGCATCAGCGCGCCGGGCAGCAGGCCGGACTCGGTCAGAATCTGGAAGCCGTTGCAGATGCCCAGCACCGGGCCGCCGGCAGCTGCGAACTTCTTTACAGCCTGCATCACGGGCGAAAACCGCGCGATAGCGCCGGTCCGCAGATAGTCTCCATACGCAAATCCGCCGGGAACCAGCACCGCGTCCACGCCCTGCAAGTCTTCTGAATCATGCCAGAGGAAGGTGACCGGCTGATGGGCCACTTCGGCAATCACGTTGTAGGTGTCGTGGTCACAGTTGGAACCGGGAAAAACCAGTACGCCGAATTTCATGCTCTTAGGTTATCAGTTTTAGAGGAGTTTGCTCATCCGAAGAGCCCTCGCAGGGGCCTTGTGGCGAAGAACTCCCCGTCGCCGCCTCAGGCAAGCGAATGCATCCACTCTTCGATGGCCTCCGGCTGAGCCGCCAGCCGCGCAGCCGCCCAGCCGGCAATCAGCAGGCTCGGAGCGGGCAGGGATTCCACCTCGCCCAGGTCTCCCAGAACGGTGTGCACAACCCGCTGATCGGGCTGCGAGGCCCGGGAAACCAGCACGCAGGGCAAATCGTCAGGCAGGCCGGAGTTCTTCAGCTCTTCGGCCAAATGTCCGCAGTCGCGGCCCGGCATATAGATCACGCGCGTTGCGTTTTCACGCTCGCTCTGCGCCGGCTTGTCACCGGCATGGCGGCCGGTGGCAAAGATTACCGAAGAAGCGCGATTGCGATCCGTGAGCGAGATGCCCGCCGCCGCTGCCGCTGCAAAAGCCGATGAAATCCCCGGAACCACTTCGTACGGAATCTCCGCCTGCTCCAGAGCCGCCATCTCCTCGGCAGCGCGGCCAAACAGCAGCGGATCGCCGCTCTTGAGCCGCACCACGCTGCGGCCCTCCCGCGCAAGGCCGACCATCCGCTCGTGAATCTCTTCCTGTGTAATGTGCTTCACGCCGCACCGCTTGCCCACATTCACCAGTTGCGCGCTCCGTGCCAGGTCCAGAATCGCTTGCGGCACCAGATCGTCGTGCAGCACCACCTGCGCGCTCTCTAGCAGCCGCAGCGCCTTCACCGTCAACAGGTCGGGATCGCCCGGCCCTGCGCCAACCAAGTACACCTTGCCTGCCTGCGCACCGTGGGGAACCTGCCCCGCCAGTTGCCGCGCGGGACAGTTCCTGGCCTCGCACGCATGCCGCTCGGCAAGTTGATGCAGCAACAGACGCCGCTCCTCGCTGCGCGGCATGGTTGCCAGCACCTCGCGCCGCAGCGATCCGATCTGCTCGATCCACGGCCCCAAGTCGTCCGGCAACTGTTCGTCGATCTCGCGCCGCAACCGCTGCGCCAGCGACGGGCTCTCGCCCGCCGTGGAGATGGCAATCTGCAAGTCGCCGCGACGGACCACCGATCCGAAGAAAAAATCGCAGTTCGGAATGTCGTCCACACTGTTGCACAGAATGCCGCGCTCGGTAGCGAGCCGGTAAACCTCCGCGTTCACGGCGGAGGAATCCGTGGCCGTAATCGCCAGCGCCACGCCGTCCAGATCGGCGGCCTCAAAGGCGCGCTGCCGCAGTTCGATGCGCTGCTCGCGGGCCATCTCCTGAACCTCAGGCAGCGCCAGCGGGGCCACCACGCGCAGCCGCATCCCTGTCTTCAGCAGCGAACCGATCTTGTCCAGCGCGACGTTCCCCGCGCCCACGATGAGGCAGACGCGGCCATCGAGTTTCAGAAATACCGGAAGAAGGCTCATGCGCAATCCTTACTCCGCGCCGTGCGGCACGCGGCCCGTGGGCAGGTCGCGCTCGACCGGCGTCAGCGGAACGCCGGCCAACTGCGCGCGAAGTTCATCGTTCGAGTGGCGGCCAAACCAGCCGCGCAGGCTCTCACCCGCGGTGCGCCCGCTCAGGTAGTGGCGCAACAGCCGCTCAATCGCTTCCGGCACGTCGGTGGCCGCGCAGCGGTAGCCCACCGGCCGCGCGATCGATGCATGTTGACCTACCGCGCCGCCCAGGCAGAAGTAGTAGGCATCGGCCAGTTTGCCGTCCACCTTCACCTTCTTGCCTTCCAGGCCGATGTCGGCCACCCAGTGCTGGCCACAGCCGTTGGGGCAGCCCGTAACGTGCAGCTTCAACTGCTGATCGAACTCCGGCAAGCGGCCTTCCATCTCGTCTACAACCCAACGCGCAAAGCCCTTGGTCTCGGTAATGGCAAGCTTGCAAAATTCGGTGCCTGTGCAAGCCACCGTGCCCCGCCAAAAGTTCGAGCCCTCCACGCGGAGGCCGATCTTTCCAAGCTCCTCCACCAGCAAGCGCACCTTCTCATTCGGCACATCCACAAAGATCAGGTTCTGCCCGATAGTGGCGCGCAGGGAGCCTGAACCAAACTTCTCTGCCAGGTCGGCTGCCTGCTCCAACTGCTCGCCCGTGAGCCGGCCGTTGAGCACCGAAACACCCACCGAACTGAGCCCCGCCTGCCGCTGCGGGCGAATGCCGGCATGGTCGCGGGCAATCTCGTCCGGCACGGTCTCATCGCCGGCGGGCAGAAGCTGAAAATCCAGCCGGGACTGCAACTCCGCCAGAAACTTCTCTGCCGTCCAGCCCTCCTTCATGAACAGATACTTCATGCGGGCGCGGTCGCGGCTTTCGCGCAGCGCCTGCTGATCGCGGAAGATCTCCGCCGTGGCCTTGGCCACCGCCACGGCCTGCTCGGGCAGGATGAAAGCGTCCAGCTTCACGGCCAGATGCGGCTCGTTGGACAGACCGCCACCCACGCGAAGCGAGAACCCTGCCTTGCCCTCGCGCCGGGCCGGCGTGAACGCCACGTCGTTGATCTCCGGGTGATTGCACCACTCCGGGCAACCCGAGACCGAAATCTTGAACTTGCGCGGCAGGTTGTAGAACTCCGGGTTCGCGGTCAGCAGTTGGGCGATCTCGCGGGCAATCGGCGCGGCATCGATGAGTTCATCCGCCGCCACGCCGGCCAGCGGGCAGCCGGTCACGTTGCGCACCACGTCGCCGCAGGCGCCCTTGGGCGACAGTCCGATGGCATCCAGCGCCGCCACCACATCCGGCAGCGACTCGATCGTCAGCCAGTGATACTGAATGTTCTGGCGCACCGTGATGTCGGCCAGGTTGCGCCCGTACTTGCGCGCGATTCCGCCCAGCGTCCGCAGTTGGCTGGCGGAGACAATGCCATTGGGAATGCCAACGCGCATCATGAACCACTCCGTGGTCACTCCCTCGCCGCCCTTGCCGCCCGTAGCGCCGACGCCGTCGCCCTGCGTGTAGATGCCCCACCACTTGAAGTAGGTCGAGGCCCACTCCGGCGTAACGCTGGCCCGGCCCTGGCGCGCAAACTCGCGCACTTCGTTGAAGGCTTCCCAGGGATTCTTCTCGCGCTTCAGCCGTTCGGCTCGTTGTGCCTTGGTCTCTTTCAGTTCAGCAACTTCAGTCATTTGTGTCCTTTTCTGGGCGCAGAAATAGAAAACCCGCGACAGCTTGGCTGTTTCGCGGGCAGTTGGAATTACTGGATGTGCGATGAGACGTTCAGACCCAGGTCACCTGTGCGCGCGAAGCTGCGTACAGAAGCGACAACAGGGGAAAAGAACCATGCTTGGATAGTACCCTGTCATGGGCAAAAAGGCAAATGGAGTCCATTTATCCATTTTCGCGCAGACTTTACCGGCGCACTCCGTCTGAATGCGGCAGATGCAATCAAACACTTGCCGGCCGGCGTCTACCTGCCGCGCATACCTGCCTTTTCCATCAGGTTGCTCGGCTTGTTGAACGGCACGCCGTATTTCTGCGAGATCAGGTTGGCGGAGATGCGCGCCGACTCGTAGATCGTGGGCAGTCCGCTGCCCGGATGCGTGCCGCCGCCCACCAGGAACATGTTGTCGATCTCTTCAAAGCGGTTGTGCGGGCGGAAGTAGAGCATCTGGGTCATCGTGTGCGCAAGATTGAAGGTCGCGCCCAGATAGACATTCCTGTTCTGTTCCCAATCCAGCGGTGTAATCGCGCGCTCGGCCACGATGTGGCTCTCCAGGTCCTTGAGAGGCGTGTGCGCAACAATCTTCTGAATCACGCGATTGCGGAACGCGGTCCTCTCCAGTTCCCAGTCAACGCCCGACTTCTGGTTCGGCACCGGAACCAGCACGTAGAGTCCCGACATGCCCTCCGGCGCAACCTGCGGATCGGTGACCGACGAGTTGCGGATATAGAACGAAATGTCTTCCGTCAGCTCCTTCGTCTCGAAGATCGCTCCAATGCTGGAGCGGTAATCGTCGGCAAAGACGATGGTGTGATGCGGCAGTTCGCGGTAGATCTTGTCCACGCCCAGGTAGAGCATGAAGGTCGAGCACGAGTAGCGTTTTTCCGCCAGCCGTTCCGGCGCATACTTCCGCAGTACGCCGGGCGCGATCAGGTTGTTCATGGCATAGGCAAAGTCGGCATTCAGCACAACCTCGTCTGCCATAAAGGTCTCGCCGTTGCCCAGCTGCACGCCCTTCGCGATTCCCTGCTCCACGACGATCTGTTCCACGGGCGTGTTCAGATGGATGGTTGCCTTGTATTTCTCCGCCACGCGGGCCATGGCTTCGGAGATCTTCGAAAGCCCTCCCTGCACATGGAAGACGCCGAACGCGTGCTCCACATAAGGCAGAATGCTGAAGAATCCCGGGCACTCCCACGGCGACATGCCCAGGTACTTTGACTGGAAGGTGAAGCAGAGACGCAGTTTCTCCTCGCCAAAGTAGTTGCCCAGATAGTCGAAGATCGACGAGCCCAGCGGAATATACGGAATCGCTTTCAGGAAGACCGGGCTGAAGAACTCCTTGAAGGAGTTGTAGTCCTTCTGCAGACACGGAAAGACCTTCTCGAAGCGCTTGCCTTCGCGGGTCAGGAACTTGTCCACGTCGGCCTTGCTGCCCGGAAACAGCCGCGCGATCTCCCGCTTCATCTGCTCATGGTCGCCCGTCATGTCGATGGTGCGATCCGGAAAGATGAGCCGGTACATCGGCGTCAGTTCGACGGCGTCAATCAGATCGCCAACATCTTCGCCGGCCTCCTCGAACATCTCGTCGAGGATGAACTTCATCATCAGGAAAGTGGGCCCGGTATCGAACTTGAAGCCGTCGAAGCTCAGCTCGGCGCTGCGGCCGCCGACTACGGCTTCTTTCTCGAACACGTGCACATCGAATCCACGGCGGGCAAGAATCATGGCTGCCGTCAGCCCGCCCGGCCCTGCGCCTACGATCGCGATCTTCTTCATGCTATCTGCGCCTTGAAATCCTGAATGAATGGCCGCAGGTCCTTCAACAGAACTGCCTGCGGGTTGCACCTGAGCACCATACCGTCCATGTACATCAGGCTCTTGATAATGTCGAACATTCCTTCTTCGAATGCCATTCCGGAAAGCACGCCCAGCTTGATCGTATCCATCATCTTCTTGGTCAGGCTGACCCGCCCCACCGGCATCTCGGTGAAATCGGCGTACAAAGCAATGAATTTCTGCTCGAAGACAGCATAAGCCTTTTCACCCAGCGACGACGAGGACATTGCATGAAGATAATACGCGGCGGCAGGATAATCGAACTGGCTGAGGTGATCGAAGAAGTGGAAAAGGTTGACGCGGATGCGATCCGTCACCCTGCCGATGAACCCGGTGTCGATGAAATATATCTTTCCGTCCTCGAAGATCACGTTGCCTGGGTGAATATCGCCATGGAAAGTCCCCTTCACGAACATGTAAAAGCCGTGCACATGAAAGAGTTCCAGCAGCTTGTCGTAGGTCAGGCTGCCCTCTTCCAGCAACTCGTCCGCGCTGCGTCCCGGCACAAACTGCTTCACGAGGACGGACGGACCGGAGAGTTCCGGGTAAAGCCGGGCGAAGCTCAGCAGCGAAAGGTCGAAGGTCTCCCGCGACTCCAGCCAAATCTTCTCCAGCAACTGGTGTCCGGCAACCTCGTTTCTCAGGTCCAGTTCGTTCAGCGTCATGGCCCGCAACTCGTGAATCACCGAGAGCGGATTGGCAACGCCGCGCAGGCGTGGATACGCCCACTGCGCCACGCGGAAGATGCGCTCCGCCTTGAGAATATCCTGCTCGAACGAGCGCCGGAAATCCTTCTTCACCAGCTTGACGACAACATCTTCTCCGCTTCTCAGGCGCGCGCGATGCACCTGGCCCACCGAGGCAACGGCAAAGGGCTCTCTCTGGAACTCCGAGAAGTTGTCGAGAAACTCCCAGCCTCCAGCGTTGGCCAGCAGCAGGTCCAGGTCTGCGGGCGGCAGCTTGTTCTGGCGGCTGTAAAGCCCTGAAAGGGCGCGGCACCGCTCCTCGCCCAGGAAGTCGATGCGAAGGGCAAAGACCTGTCCCACCTTGACCGCAAACAGGCCCAACTCCTGAATCCGGTCGAGATCGGGAGACTTGCTGCCAAAGATGATCTGGAAGAGGCGGAGAAAATCGAGATAGCTCACCAGTCCATTCTGCGCGAGAAAACTCCTGCTCAACAGAACATAAGCAGGAAAGCCATGGATTGTTGATGAGATCAAATACTGATACGCCGGAACGCACACCGGCTTTCTGCGGACGAAAACCAACCGCAGTGTTCATTTTCGTCCCCGACCGGATCAGGAGGCTGAACCAGCCCCCAGATCGGCCAGGATGCGTTCGACTGCCTCCGCGGCGGCCCGCTCGCCCACTTCGGAGAGGGACATGCGGATCGGCTGCCTCGGGTCGATGGTGATGGCGTACAGAATTACGTCGCGCTCGCCGCCGCGCATGTAGAAGACGTCGAGCAGGTCTTTCACGCCGACATCGTGGGCCGTCAGCGTGGGTGGATAGTCCTTTGAGAATCGCGGCGTGGTGCGCGTCACGGTTCCAATGGGGTTGCCATCGGCCGCTGCATCGATCAGGATGATGCGGCCGGCGTCTTCCAGCGGAGCCAGCAGCGTAAAGCCGCCGGTTCCGCCGTCCATGTACTCCACGCCGGGCAGCACGGGAGTGCGTTGTTCCAGTTCCCTCACTACGTAAACGCCGATGCCTTCATCGCCCATCAGGACGTTGCCCAGTCCCAGCACCAGCGTCTTCTGCGCGCTATTTGTCACTCTTCTCCCGGTCGAACTTCCAACCACCGATGATCGAGGATACCGTACCGCGCCCCTCGATGTAATCGTGGTAAAAAGCAAGATAGACGTGAACAATAATGAACGTCACAAAGAACCACAGGAACAGGTGGTGCCAGAAACGCACGCCGAATTCACCGCCCATCAGCGGCACTATCCAGACAAACATCCGCGGCAGCCACGAGTTGCTCATGCTGGAGTAGAGCGCAAAGCCGGTAACCGTCTGCGCCACGAACGCCAGGAAAGTGAAAAAGTAGATGAGCCCAGCCAACGAGTTATGGCCCGTGGAAATCGGCCCATGCAGCTTGACTTCAAGCACATCCGCCTTGACGACATCCACGATCTCCTGCCGTTGCGTTGGCTTCAGCGGGAAGAAGGCGTTCCATCGTGCGTACCGGTTCCCCACAAAGCCCCAATAGAGCCGGGCGCCGAAGTTGAACACGTACACGAACGCAGCCAGAAAGTGGACAAAACGCACACAGCCAAACCAATATTGCTGGTACGCTTCCGCCGCGTAGAACAGGCGGATAGGTGCACCGATGAGATAGCCGGTGACGCAGAGCGCCACCAGTGCCACCGCATTGATCCAGTGATAGACGCGTACCGGCAGCTCCCAAACATAGACCCGCCGGTACTCGACCGGATGCATCTGGGCATCCGGCAGAACGCTTCCTGCGCCAACAGTCGGAGTACTCATGGCATCACTCGAAAGAAATCTGGTGAATGTGATTGCCCTGCGGGTCATAGAGATGGACGGCGCAGGCCAGACATGGGTCAAAGGAATGGATCGTGCGGATAATCTCCACAGGTTGTTCCAGGTTCGCTACCGGAGTTCCGATCAGCGATGCTTCAAACGCCGAGTGCTGCTTCTTGGCGTCGCGCGGAGATCCGTTCCACGTGGTCGGCACCACCAACTGGTAGTTGTCGATCTTGCCCTCGTGAATCTTGATCCAGTGCGCCAGCGAGCCGCGCGGCGCCTCTACAAGTCCAACGCCCTCGCAGTCCTTCGGCCAGCTTGCAGGCTCCCATTTCTCTCCGTTGAAGGTCGATGTCTCGCGCGTCTTCACGCGATCCATCAACTCACCGTAGAACTCCTTGAGCCAGTTCATGGCCAGGGCTGCATCCAGACCGCGCGCTGCCGTGCGGCCCAGCGTGGAGAACAAAGCATCGACGGGAACGGCGAGTTTGCCGAGCGTCTGGCCGACCAGTTCCTTCACGTCCGCGCGTCCCGAGGCATAGGCAACCAGCAGACGGGCCAGTGGGCCCACCTCCATGGCGTTGTCCTTCCAACGAGGCGTCTTCAGGAACGAATACTTCTCGTGCCCTTCCAAAGTTTCGAACGGAGGCTTTGGCCCGGTGTAGTTGATCTTTGTTTCTCCCGCCCACGGATGCATGCCCACGCCGTCGCCGCCGTCGTAGGTGTACCAGGAGGACGAGATGTACTCCTTGATCTCCTGCGAGTCGCGCGGATTGACCGGATAGACGTGGCTCAGATCGCGGTTTAACACCACGCCCCGCGGATACTTGAACGCGTCCACCTGCGCGTAGCCCTTGGTGGGATACTCGCCGTAGCAGAGGTAGTTCTTCAGTCCGCCGCCCCACTTCGCCCAATCCTTGTAGAACGAGGCCACGGCCAACAGATCGGGAATGTAGACCTCATTGACGAACTCGTCGGCCTGCGCGATCAGCCGTCCGACCAGATTGAGCCGCTCGCTATTGATGGCGGCTACCTCGTCCACGTCGATCGAGCACGGTACGCCGCCCACCAGGTAGTTCGGGTGCGGGTTCTTGCCGCCGAAGACGGCGTGAATCTTGACGACTTCCTTCTGCCATTCGAGCGCGTCCAGATAGTGCGCCACGCCGATCAGGTTCACCTCCGGCGGCAGTTTGTAGGCCGGATGTCCCCAGTAGCCGTTGGCGAAGATGCCCAGACCGCTGGCGGCAAACGCCTTGATCTTGTCCTGCACCGCCGAGAAGTAAGCCGGCGTGTTCTTGTCCCACTTAGAGAATGAGCTGGCCAGTTCTGCGGCTTTCTTCGGGTCGGCCTTCAGTGCGTTGACAATGTCCACCCAGTCCAGCGCGTGCAAATGGTAGAAGTGCACGACGTGATCCTGCACATAGAGCGTCGCCATCATGATGTTGCGGATCAACTCCGCTGTGGGCGGAACCGCAACGCCGATGGCGTCTTCCACTGCGCGAACACTGGCCAGCGCATGCACCGTGGTGCAGACGCCGCAAACGCGCTCGGTAATGGCCCAGGCGTCGCGTGGATCGCGGCCCATCAGGATCTTCTCCAGGCCGCGAATCATGGTGCCCGAGCTGAAAGCGTCGGTAATTACGCCATTCTCCACCACTGCCTCAACACGCAGATGGCCTTCAATGCGAGTAACGGGATCGACAACGATGCGTGCCATGGCTATTTACGATTCCTCCTGGTCCTCTGTGTGGACTTCCGCAATCACCTTGTGCTTGCGTATGTTGGTGACCACCGCGTGCGCGGCAACTCCGGCCAGGGTTGCGACTCCAACCACCGCGCCAACCGTATCCGCCGTGCTCTCGATGCCGAAGCCCGGGAACTTGGGCAGATGCTGGTAGAACGGTCCGTTATCCCAGAAGCCTTCCTCGCTGCAGCCGATGCAGCCGTGACCGGACTGGATCGGATAACTGGTGCCTTCGTTCCAGCGCACCACCGAGCAGGCGTTGTAGGTAACCGGTCCGCGGCAGCCCATCTTGTACAGGCAATATCCCTTGCGCGCGTTCTCGTCGTCCCACGACTCCACGAACAGCCCGGCGTCGTAGTTCGCACGGCGATAGCAGGTGTCGTGTACGCGGCGTCCGTAGAACTCCTTGGGACGGCCCTGGCTGTCGAGAGCCGGAATCTGCCCCAGCACCAGCACATGCGTAACCACCGCCATCATCACATCGGCAATGGGCGGGCAACCCGGCACATTGATGACCGGCTTGTTCACCAGCTTATGAATCGGCGTAGCGCCGGTCGGATTCGGCTTGGCAGCCTGCACGCATCCATTCGATGCGCAACTGCCCCATGCGATCACCGCAGCCGCATCGGCGGAAACCTCCTGCAGAATCGATTCGGCTGTCTTGCCGCCGATCATGCAATAGACGCCGCCATCCTTGGTGGGCACTGCGCCCTCCACCAGCACGATGTACTTGCCCTTGTTCTTTGCGATCGTGTCCTTCAAGCTCTTTTCAGCCTGGAAGCCCGAGGCCGCCATCAGCGTCTCGGTGTAGTTGAGTGACATCACATCCAGCAGGGCGTCCGCGACGATCGGATGCGATGCACGGATGAATGACTCGCTGCAGCAGGTGCACTCCTGGAAGTGCATCCAGACCACAGCCGGCTTTTCCTTTTTCTCGAAGGCCGAAACTACCTGGGCGACACCTGTCTGCCCCAGGCCTGCGGCCGCGGCTGCAGTCGCACAGAGCTGTAGAAAGTCTCTGCGGCTGTACCCCTTCTGCTGCATCGATTGCCAGATGGATTGACCCATGAATACCTCGCTCACACAGCTTTTTCCAGCACCCTCTGAGGCTCGTTAACGCGTGCTACTACACCCAGTGGATGGTGGGCAATGGAGCGAAAGTACCCACCTCGATGAACAGGTGGCTGTGCGCGCCGTCACAAGTGTTTTAAATCACACTCGCAAAAAGAGTTTTTCCGCGTTTTATGACTTGAATCACATCCACGTCCCGTATGTGACCAAAACGCGGCATTCTTGTCCTCTAAAGAAGGCAGGAATACACGTTTCTGCCTTTTCTTCGCCTGCGCTCAAAGCCTCGGAATTCTACATTGTGACACGCCGAAACCTCGCACCGCTTTACGTCACAATTCCGATGGCCGGAAAAAGGGCTCTTCCAGCCTCCCGAATCCGGGCAAAAAAAGCCCCGCCGAAGTCAGCGAGGCTATACATGTTTGGAAGGAACGGGATGCTACTCGCGCGGCATCTTCAGGGCGCCGGTCAGGCTGCTCACCTTCTCCACCTGATGGCTGCGGCACCATGCTTCCAGCGAGTGCGCCAGCCGCTCGGCAGCGCGCGGGTCGGCATAGCTGGCAGTGCCCACCTGGATGGCCGTCGCGCCTGCCAGCAGGAACTCGACCGCATCCTCGGCTGTCACGATCCCGCCCATGCCCAGGATGGGGATGGAGACGGCCTTGGCGACCTCGTAGACCATGCGCAGCGCGATGGGCTTGATGGCCGGCCCGGAGAGGCCGCCCGTGATGTTGCTGAGCCGCGGACGCCGCGTCTCTGGGTCGATCGACATGGCCAGAAAGGTATTCGTCAGGCTCACGGCGTCCGCGCCGGAGTCCGCGGCCACCCTGGCCATGTGAGCAATCGAGGTCACATTCGGAGAGAGCTTGACGATCAGCGGACGCCGGGCGACGGTCTTCGCCTTGTGGACAAGGTACTCGAGTTCGCCTGCGTCTGAGCCAAAGGCCATTCCGCCCGCATGCACATTCGGGCAGGAGACGTTCAGTTCGTAGGCGGCGATTCCCCCGGCGTCGTTGAGCCGGTCGATCACCGCGCAGTACTCGCCCACCGTGGAACCGAAGACGTTCACCAGAACCTGACACTGCGGATAGCGCGCCAGCGGCGGCAGTTTGCGGGCGATAAAGTCTTCCACGCCCACATTCTGCAAACCGATGGCGTTCAACATGCCCGCGGCGGTCTGGATGATGCGCGGCGCTTCATTGCCGGCCATCGGCTCCAGCGAGATGCCCTTGGTGACGAAGCCGCCGATGCGATCCAGCGCGACGATCTCTTCAAACTCGATGCCATAGCCGAAGGTTCCGCTGGCTGCAATCACCGGGTTGACCAGTTCAAGACCGGCCAACTTCACTTTCATGTCGGGCTTCACGCGCGGGTATAGTTCCCTTCGTAGGTATCTTCAGAGTCTCGGGCCGGTGCTTCCCTACCGCTTGGAAGCCTCCGGCTGCAGCGCCTCGGTCAGGACTCGGCCAACGGCTGCCGATGGCTGGTTGACCCCTGCCAGCGAGGCAAACGTCACCGCCAGATCGACCGGAGCCACACGTTCATGATACTCGCCCGGCACAAACGGCGCACCGTAGAAGGCCAGCGGCACATGGCGGTCGTAGGACCACGGGCTGAAGTGGTTCGTGCCCGCAAACTGCCCCGTGCCAGCCATCTGATAGGCGTCCAGCACGGCCATCACGTACCAGTTGCCGTGCGAGGTGTAGCTGTGCGCAATCAGCCTGCCCCACTCGCTGGGCGGCAACTGGCCTGCTTCCAGTTGCGTACGCGTGTAGACATACTGCAGGCGAGGCGCGGGCGGCAGCCTATGATCGACGGGCTGAGGCACCGTCGGCGGCACTAGCTTGAGCTGCGGCAGCCGGTTCTCGTTCAGGCTGTCCACCGCCGCGGGCAGCAACTCGGCCACTGCCTGCTCGGCTGCCTTCTCGTCCACGTGCAACTTCTCAAACGTCCGCTTGTCCAGCACGATATAAGGCAGGTCAGGGAACGGCAGCAGGAAGTTCATCTTCTGCTCTGTGGCGAACTTCTTGTTCAACTCGGCGTTCAACCGTTCGTAGACCTTGTCCATGTCTACGGCGGAGGCGTGGATGCCCAGCTTGGCCGCCTCTCCGGCAATCGGCGCAATGCCGTGGTCGGCCGTCAGCGCCATCCATACATTCTTGAGTCCCACCTTCCGGTCCAACCAGCCATTGAATTCGTCCAGTTGCTGGTCGAGCGAGAGGATCATCTGCTCCTCGAACTCCGAGTCGGGTCCGAACTGGTGGCCCTGGATGTCGTTGGGCGAAAGTGACACTACCAGGAGGTCCGTGCCGCCGTTCTGCCCAAGCTTTTCGCCGTCGATCAGCGCCTTGGCAAAGTCCAGCTCGTAGCTGTTGGCCGCCGGTGTGCGTCCCACCAGTTCGTAGAACTGGGTGGTACCGTCGGCGTTGGCCTCGTGTTCCGCCTGCGCAATGCGGGGTCCGGCGTTAAAGGCCCTGGCCCACTCCGGCAGGTGCTCCATGTAATAAGTGGAGGTGGTGAACTGTCCGCTGCTCGTATCGATCCAGAAAGCTCCGTTGGCGGCCTGCCCGGCCGGCAAAATCGCCGCGCGGTCCTTCAGCGAGACGCCGTAGACGCGCGAACGGCCTTGCGTGGCCAGCCGTAGCTCGTCGCCCAGCGTCGTTGCGCGCAGGTTCAGCGGAGACGCGCCCACCACAAAGCCCGTGGCCCACGAAGGAGCGCCCGGCTGATTGGCCGGAATCGAATCGTGGGGAAGATCCACCAGCTTGTAGCGCTCGTCCTGCACCGAGCTGACCTCGACGTCGAAGGAGCGGGACGCATCCCACCACTCGTTCGAGTCAATGCCGTGGCCGTCCGTATAAGCGCCGGTTCCGATGGTTGCATGGCCCGGAGCCGTCTTGGTATTGGCGTAGTCGTAGTAGCAGTCCGTGAACCATGCTCCATCCTTCATGAAGAGGTTGAAGCCGTGGCCCTTGAACTCGGCGCGATCGCGCTCTAGATAGTCGCCGCGGAACTGATCGATCACCACAATGACGATCAGCTTGGGCTTGCCTGCAAAAACCTGCGCCTGAGCGGGAAGTGCAACCAGGAAAAGCAGTGCGGCAAGACCGCCAAGAAGGAGACGCTGAAACCGGCCGAAGTTTGACATGCAACGATTCTAGCGAATCTTTGCGGAAATGCGCCTTTACAAAGCCATGAATCGGCGATGTGCCGTCAGCAGGGAGAAGAAAGCCCTGGAGCCCCGTAACTAATCCACCACAGCATCCCCAGGGTGATCGCGGCTGCCGCCAGAACAAGCAGCAGGAACCACAGCAGTTGGTGTGCACCCCGGCTCTCCTCGATCAAATGCAGCGCAATCGTCGTCTGTTCGGCGGCGCTGCCGCCCAGCCCCTTTTCCGCGGGCATCGCTGCCAGCCGGTGCGGTTCCTTCCCGGAGTAACCGATCAGATAACGGAATCCACCCGGCAGACGGGACGCTGCAAACCACCCGGAAGGCTTCAGAACGGTGAAGAACCCGTTGGGCGTGACATCGAAACCCCTGCGATTCCAGGAACGAGGCTCGCTCATCGCAACCTCCTGAAGAACAGCCTGTGGCCCCTATTCTAGCCCTACGCCGTCACCGTCTCGGCCACGGCGAAGGGACCTCGGAACAAGTCACTGTAATGCATGGAACCACTCCAGGAGCCAGCCACCCCAGGACACCTCCGGTTGCCATGGCGGCAAAAATTCAACCGGCCAAGTAACGGTCAAGAAACGACAAGCGGCTCTTCTGCAAGCCGAAAACCTCCGAGAATGTTTAGGAACGGCCGATCTTGTCGATTTCCTGCTGGATGGCGAGAGTTTCCAGCGTTGCCAGCGGAAGCGAAAGGAACAGGCTGATTCTGCGGTCGAGCACGACAAATGCATCGCGGAATGCCTTCGCGATCTGCTCCGGGGCGCCTTTTACAGCGGCAGGATCGGGAATGCCCCAGTGCGCAGTCATCGGCTGGCCCGGCCAGAAGGGGCACTGCTCGTTGGCGGCGTTGTCGCAAACGGTAAACACAAAGTCCAGCTTTGGCGCACCCGGCGCGGAGAATTCGTCCCACGACTTGCTGCGCAGACCCTCAATCGAGATTCCCGCCGACTCAAGCTGCTGCAGCGCCTCGGGACGCGGCTGTCCGGCCGGATGGCTGCCCGCGCTGTACGCCGTAAAGACGCCCTTGCCCTTGTGGTTGAGGATCGCTTCGGCCAGAATCGAGCGAGCCGAGTTGCCTGTGCAAAGAAACAACACGTTGTAGTGATTCGACATTCCATGCTCCTTGCAGTTGTTGCGTATCAACGGTGACAAACCGTGCTGCGCTTACTCCATTGCCGCAGTTGCAGGCATTGTTCAGGCATGCTTGATGTAGACCGGTACGCTGGCGCAGATGGCCCCCGAGAATTCAGGGCTTGCGCTCAGTTCTGCGGGAATATCCGCGATGTCAATCTTCCGATAGCCCAGCCGCTCCACCCAAGCGTTGATGGTGCGTGTGCGCAGGTATACGGTGCGCCCGGCGCTCTCCTTCTCGGCATGGAGCAGCAGCGCGCGCCCCACGCCCCTCCCGCGCACCGCAGGCGCAACCACCAGCGAGCGCAGGATGGCAGATGCGCCCAACTCTTCCAGCCCCACGTGGCCTACCACTGCGCCGCCGGATAGAGCTACCCATCCACGCGCCGCATCGACGCCGTCCAATGGCAGTTCGGCAGCACTCAACAAACTCCTCACCGCATCCAGATCGCCTGCGCGGCGTACAAGAATCTCCATCGCAGTTCTCCAGCTTTCGTCGCGCGGCTCAGGGCTTGACAGCAAATACGCGCACACTGGCGGCGTAGTCGTTGACGTTGTAGCGCGCCAGCAGGTCCTTCAGATCGTCGTGCACAGCGGTCGCCGAGCCCGAGCAGCAGGAACTCTGTGCAATGGGAAACGGCGAAGGGTCGGCCATCGCCGGCGAGCAGCAGCCAGACTGGTTCTCGACCTTGGCATAGGCATTCAGGTCCTTGCCGCTGTCCACGATCTCCACGTGCAAGAAACCGGCTTCGAGCAGACCCGTGCGATACTCCTCCAGCGGCAGCGCACCGGCGATGCATCCCGAATAGGCGGCCACGCTCTGCTTGAGTTCATCGGGCAGCGTCTGCTTCAGAGCAATATCGCTTACCGCCAGCCGCCCGCCCGGCTTGAGCACCCGAAAGATCTCGCGGAAGACCGCAGGCTTGTCCGGCGCAAGATTCAGTACGCAGTTGCTGATCACGCAGTCCACCGAGTCCCCGGCCAGCGGCAAACTGTCGATGGTCGCCAGATGAAACTCCACGTTCTTCTCCGCCACGCGCTCCGCATTGGCGCGGGCTCTGGCGATCATCTCCGGAGTCATATCGATGCCGATGGCCTTGCCCGCCGGGCCCACCTTCTGCGCCGCCAGGAAAACGTCGAGCCCGCCGCCCGAGCCCAGATCGACCACCACTTCGCCCTGTCGCAGGTGCGCCATCGCCGTGGGATTCCCGCACGAGAGGCCCATATTGGCCTCGGCCGGAATCGAGCGAAGTTCCTCCCCCGAATAGCCAAACGCCTCCGCCACCGCGCGAACCCCTTCGTGTTCGCTGCTCAGAGCGCTTGCCGCAACCGCGCCATACTTTGATCTCACCGAGTCAAGAATCGTATCCACATCCACCCCTTCACATGCGACAAATCGAATATATATTCGTGCATCGCATTCGTCAAACCGCATATAATGATTTCATGCCCGTGGCGCAACAATACGACCTGTCCCGTTTCTTTCAGGCGCTGGGCAACGATGTACGCCTGCGTCTGCTTAACCTGATCGGCAAGCGCGAGGTCTGCGTCTGCCACCTGGTAGAAACCCTCGGACTGCCCCAGCCGCTCATTTCGCAGCACCTGGCCTGCCTGCGTTCAGCAGGTATTGTCGAAGCCCGCCGCGAGGGCAAGTGGATGCACTACCGCATCGCGGCTCCCGCGCACAAAGGCGCGGCGTCCATGCTCAAGAGCACGTTGGCGGCCCTACAGGACGACAAGGCGATGAAGGCCGAGCGAAGGGCAATCGAAAAGCGTTGCTGCAACAGTTGAAGTAACTGAAATCCCTTGCTTGTGAATCGCTATTTCCTTCGTGCCTCGCTCCTGCTATGCTTTCCGCGTCATGCAACGACGCGATCTTCTCAAATATTCTCCTGTTGCCGCCCTCGCCGCATCCGTAGGGCATGTGCCGCTCGTGGAAGCGCAGTCTGCTCCGCGCACAGCGGAGGCCGTCTACAGTGTCCGTACCTATGGCGCCACCGGCGACGGCAAGACGGTGGACACGCCCGCCATCAACAAGGCCATCGAAGCGGTGGCGGCGGCTGGCGGCGGCACGCTCGTCTTCCCTGCCGGCACATATCTCTGCTTCACCATCCGATTGAAATCGAATGTGGAGCTATATCTCTCGCGCGGTTGCACGATTCTGGCGGCCGACTCGCCCAAACCCGGCGAATCCACAGGCTATAACGGCGGCGTCTACGATGCGGCCGAGCCCAACGATCCCTGGACTCCTTATCAGGACTATGGCCACAACCATTGGCGCAACTCGCTCTTTTATGCCGAGAACCAGCACGACTTTTCAGTGACCGGTCCGGGCCTGATCTTCGGCAAGGGCTTGAGCTTCGGCGGAGGCCGCGAGCAGCGCGGCGACTTTCCTATCTTCCGTGCAGAACAGCCCGGCGTGGGCAACAAGACCTTCGCGTTGAAGAACTGCCACAACGTCCTGCTGAGAGACTTCAGCATCCTCAAGGGCGGCCATTTTGCCGTGCTCGCTACCGGCGTTGACAATCTCACCATCGACAACCTTCTTGTCGACACCGACCGCGACGGCTTCGACATCGACTGCTGCCGCAACGTGCGCGTCTCCAACTGCACGGTGAACTCCCCTTGGGACGACGGCATCTGTCCCAAGTCGAGTTATGCGCTGGGCTATGCGCGCCCCACCGACAACGTAACCATCGCCAACAACTACGTGACCGGCAGCTACGAACTCGGCAGCGTGATTGCGGGCACGTGGAAGAGATTTCCCGAGAACACGCATGTCTCGCGTCAGGGCCGTATCAAATGCGGAACCGAATCGAATGGCGGCTTCCGCAATATCACAATTACCGGCAATGTGATTGAAGGCTCGAAGGGCATTGCGCTCGAAACATCGGACGGCGCGTTCCTTGAGGACATCGCCATCACCGGCAACACGCTGCGCGACACCATCGACGCGCCGCTGTTTCTGCGCCTGAACCGGCGCAATCGCAATCCCAAGGAGACGCTGCGGCAGGGAACCTTGCGGCGCGTGCTGATCTCGAACCTGGTCAGCTACAACTCGAATGCTTCGACGGCCTCGATCCTGTCGGGGATTCCGGGAAACCTGATCGAAGACGTGAAGATCTCCAACTGCTATTTTGGCCACAAGGGGCTGCCGAAGGAGATGCGCGTCCACTGGGCAGAAACCACGCAGCCCATGCCGGACTGGCGCACCATCCAGGTGCCGGAGATCGAGGAGGCATATCCTGAGCTGCTGCAATTCGGTCCCACGCCGTCGCACGGCTTCTTTGTGCGCCACCTGAAGAACCTGGAGATGAGCCACGTCGAGATTGCTCCCTCGGCCGCGGACCCGCGCCCCGCCATCTGGCTGGAAGATGTCGCGCGCGCGGACTTCTTTGCGATAACCGCGCCGCCCCAGGAGAACTTCTCGCTGCATGACGTTACCGATTTCCGGCTTGCGTGGTCGCGTGCCGCGAAGGATGCCAACGTGGCTGCGACAAAGAAACTGGTGCTGTAGCACGCCAGCCTCCTCGTTTTTCCCTGCGGGAGTTGGGACTGAACCTGCTGCGGGACGCACCGGGCACGCAATATGCTAGGGTCGAATCGTGAGCACCGCCACGAAAGAAAAAACGAAATCCGTCCGGCGGTTATTGCCGGGGCTGCGCGTGGATGAGGGCTTCACGCGGCACCCATTCGACGTGCAGTTTGGCGTGCGTACCAGCGGCCTGGTCGCTGGCCGCGACCTGAAGAGCGGACACCCCAACGACCGCCACAATACAGCCTACTTCGCGGTGGCTCCCAGCGTGCAACGCGAGTTGCTGGCGCGATGGCGGCGGACAAAGCCCGCAGCGGCTCTGGATGCCTACACCTTCATCGACCTTGGCGCGGGCATGGGGCGCGCCGTGCTGGTGGCGGCCGAGTATAGCTTTCGCGCCGTTGTCGGCGTGGAGTTGCATCCTACGCTGGCGCGCATCGCCCGCCGCAACATGGCGATCTGGCGCGCAGCAGGCCATGCGCACTCGCCCATGCGGATGCTCTGCCGCGACGCGGTTGAATACCGTCTGCCGCCCGGCCCCTGCGTGTTGTTTCTGTTCAACCCTTTCGATGCGCCCCTGCTCAAGCGGCTGCTGAACCAATGGGCCGGCAGCCTGAAGGGCCGGGAGGGTCAGGTGGATTTGCTCTATGTAAACCACGAGCACGCACTCACCATTCGCCGCCAGGCGGGATGGACCCGCCTCTTTACGGGCGAGGTGCGCCGTTCCCGCGCCGACGCCATTGCGGACCACAAGATCATGGCCAACCAGCCCGACGGAGAATACGCCGTCACCAATTGGGAAGACTGCTCCATCTTTCGCTGGACGGGAGTGACCGGCCCGGCGGATTGAAGATGGGACGCGCGTTTGACGAAACGGGGGGAAACGAGGAAAGCTGGTAAAGCTCAACCACGTATCCAGCCGTCGTCATCGAAGCGGGGCAGGACAAACCTGGCGCGGCAGATCGTAGGATGGCGCGCAGAGAGCAATCGGAGCAGGAGTCTTGAAAGAACCGCATTTGATTCTCGGAATTGGCGAACTACTTTGGGATATTCTGCCCGACGGGCCGCGATTGGGCGGAGCGCCTGCCAACTTCGGCGTGATGGCAGCGCGGCTGGGCAACCATGCCGCCATTCTGAGCCGCATCGGCCGTGACGAACTCGGCCGCGAGGCCATGGCGCGCCTTGACCCAATGCCCGTGGATGCAAGCCATGTGGAAATCGATCCCGCGCATGAAACCGGCAAGGTCACGGTTCGCTTTGAAGGCGCCGAGCCCCACTACACGATTCATGAGCCTGCGGCGTGGGACTTCATGGAGTTGACCGACGCGTGGGTCAAGCTTGCGGAGCGGGCCGGCGTTCTTTGCTTCGGCTCGCTGGCGCAGCGCTGCCGCGAGTCGCGTCAAACCATCCAGACGCTGGTGGCGCAGACCAAGGCCACCTGCGTGCGCATCTTCGACGTGAACCTCAGAACGCCGTTCTATTCCGGCGAGATCGTCCAGGAGTCCCTCGAGCTGGCTACGGTTGTCAAACTGAACGAGACCGAGATGCCGCTGGTTCTGAGCCTGCTCGGCATGCCGGTGGAGGAACCGCAGCAGCAGGACTGGCTACGGCTCGGCGCGGAGCGGCTTCTCGATGAGTTCCCTACGCTCGAAATGATCGCCGTCACGCGCGGCGGAAAAGGAAGTCTGCTGGTCCGGCGCGACGAGTGGGACGAGCATCCCGGGTTCCCTGTACAAATCGCGGACACCGTCGGCGCTGGGGATGCGTTTACCGCGGCCCTGGCGCACTATCTGCTGAGGGGTGCGGACCTGGCCACTCTGAACAATGCGGGGAACCGCTGGGGGAGTTGGGTGGCATCGCAATCCGGCGCAATGCCTCCCCTTCCCGAGGATGTGCGGCGCGCCATCACGGCAGCCATTGGAGACTGAAGCCCATCGGAAAGGCCCGGAAGGTACGCCTCTTTCCCGGGCCTTTGGCACAAAAGCCGCGCGAATGAGAGAAAACCTTTTCCTGTTGTCAAAACCCAGCTTTTCCCGCTAGTATGGCTGGGTTATGAAAAGTCATCTTTCCGCGTTTGCTCTTCTGGCAGCTCTATCGATGCCCTTGTGCCTGGTTGCCCAGAAACCCTCGTTGGCGATCCAGGTGGACAAACCCGCCGCGAAGATCAGTCCCACCTTCTACGGCCTCATGACCGAGGAGATCAACTTCTCTTACGACGGCGGCCTCTATGGCGAACTCGTGCGCGACCGCGTACCCGGCCGTGGCTGGGGAAGCCTGACCAGTTGGCCGACGGTGGCGCGTGGCGCCAACTCCTCCGCCACGGTCTCTCTCGACGAGAAGTCTGGGCCCAGCGCCGCCATCACACACAGCCTGAAGGTGGCGGTGACCGCGGCGAGCGAGAAATCGCCTGCCGGCGTGCAGAACGGCGGCTACTGGGGCATTCCGGTACGGCCCAACACCACATATACAGGTTCGTTCTGGGCCAAGACGGATGTTGCCGGCCTGCCTGTGATGGTGAGTCTGGAAAACGACCAGACCGGCGTTGCCGCAGCCTCGGCAACCGTGTCCGGCCTGACTGCCGACTGGAAGCAGTACAGCTTCACGCTCAAGACCGGCGACGTTCCGGTCACATCCGACAACCACCTGCTGCTGACCACAAACAGGCCCGCGACCATTTGGTTCGATCTGGTTTCCCTCTTTCCGCCGACCTACAAGGGCCGCGCCGGAGGCAACCGCATTGACCTGATGGAGAAGCTGGCGGCCATGCGTCCCTCCTTCCTTCGCTTGCCCGGCGGCAACTATCTGGAAGGCGACCACATTCCCGAACGCTTCGATTTCAAGAAGACCATCGGCCCGTGGGTGGATCGCCCCACGCACCCCAGCCCCTGGCACTACCGCTCCTCAGACGGTATGGGTTTGCTCGAATTCCTGCAGTGGTGCGAGGACCTGAAGATGGAGCCGGTGCTGGCCGTCTATGCCGGCTACTCGCTGCAGCAGGAACACGTGGAACCCGGCCCGGCGCTGGAGCCCTATGTGCAGGACGCACTGGACGAGATCGAGTACGTAACCGGCGGACCTGAGACCAAATGGGGCGCCGAGCGCGTCAAGAACGGACACGCCGCGCCGTTCCCGCTGCACTACGTTGAAATCGGCAACGAGGACGAGTATGACCACTCCAAGTCCTACGATGGCCGCTATGCCCAGTTCTACAAGGCCATCAAGGCCAGGTATCCCGAGTTGCAGTTGATCGCCACCACGCCGGTCAAGAGCGTAAAGCCCGATGTAGTGGACGATCACTTCTACATGTCGGCTGAGAAGACCTACAGCGAAGCTCATCACTACGACAAGACCGACCGCAATGGGCCGAAGATCTTCGTCGGCGAGTGGGCAACGCGCGAAGGCGATCCCACGCCGGACCTGCAGGCGGCCGTGGCCGACGCTGCATGGCTCACCGGTCTGGAGCGCAACAGCGACCTGGTCGTAATGGAGAGCTATGCGCCGCTCTTCGTCAACGTGAATCCCGGCGGCATGCAGTGGTCGACCGATCTGATTGGCTACAACGCTTTGTCGAGCTACGGCTCGCCCAGCTACTGGACACAGGTCATGTTTGCCCAGCACACCGGCACGGAAGTGGTGGAAGCCCAGTTGGCCAACACGCCCGACCGCGTCTACACAGTGGCCTCGCGCGACGAAAAGACGCGTACCCTCTACGTCAAGTTGGTTAACGGAACCTCTGAAGCTCAGCCGCTTGCCATCTCCCTTGAAGGAATTGGAAAGCTTGCCCCGGAGGCAAAGTTGGTCACCATGACGGGCAAGTCTCCCAACGCCACCAATACAATTGCCCATCCGGACGCGATTGTTCCGGTGGAGAAGACCATCAAGGTGGCTGGAGCCAAGTTCTCGCAGACTCTGGCTCCGTACTCGGTCAACGTGCTGGAACTGAAGTACTAAGCAAGCCTTCAAGCAAGGAAGTAAAAAGAATATCCCGCTGTCCGGCCAGGAGTGCCGATAGCGGGATATTCTTTTTGGGAAACAGTTTTGCCGGAGGAATGTCATGATTCTCGCTTCGTCAACTCCCGCCCGGTTTGTCCGGCTGCAAGCAGCCTTCCTCGCACTGATTCTGCTGGCGGCAGGAATTGCGGCAATTGCCCAAGGTCCTGCAAGATCCGCCTCCACGGATCTGCACGCGGGATTCCTTCATCCGGCGGACGATGCCCGGCCCTTGATGCGTTGGTGGTGGTTTGGGCCTGCCGTGGTCAAGCCGGAACTAGAGAAAGAGCTGACGGCGATGAAGAACGCGGGCATCGGCGGCGTCGAGATTCAGCCGGTGTACCCCATGATGCTGGACGATGAAGCCAGTGGCATCAAGAACCTGAAGTACATGTCGCCGGAGTTTCTCGACGCTGTCAGCTTTGCCAATGCCACGGCGCACAAGCTCGGCCTCCGCGTGGACATCACGCTGGGCAGCGGCTGGCCCTATGGCGGACCCTCGACAACCTTGGCGCTGGCAGCCGGGCGTCTGAAGATTGAGACGGAACCGGTGGCGGGGTCAACCGCGCCGACGCCCAGGTTGGATGCAGGCGACAGCCTGGTTGCGGCATTCGTTGTAAAAGGCAGCGCAAAGAGCTTCGATGCGGCCTCGGCCGTGCGCTTCGACCCGGCAGGCGCTGTTCCCGCGGGCGGCGGGGAGCGGACTGCCCTCTATTTCATCGCCGGCCACACGCGCCAGGCCGTCAAGCGGGCAGCCTACGGGGCCGAAGGGTTTGTCCTGGACCACATGGCCCGCGCGGCTATCGATGAACATCTGCAGGATGTAGCTACCCCTCTGGTGAAGGCCTTTGGCGATCAGCCTCCGTACTCGGTCTTTTCTGATTCATTGGAGGTCTACGGCGCGGACTGGACGCCGAATCTGCCCGCCGAGTTCCAGAAGCGCCGCGGTTACGATCTGATTCCGCACCTGCCCGAACTGCTGGCCGGAGGCACTCCTCAGGCGGACGCCATCCGCCACGACTGGGGCGTCACCATGAGCGATCTGGTTCGCGAGAACTATCTGGAACCGCTCACCCGCTTTGCCGTCGAGCACAAGACCAAGTTCCGCTCACAGACCTATGGCTACCCCGCCGTCACTCTGGCCGACGAAGCAACAGCCACTCTGCCCGAAGGCGAGGGACCGCAGTGGAGGAGTTTCTCGTTCACCCGCTGGGCCAGTTCGGCCAACCATCTGTACGGAAATCATGTAACCTCCGCCGAAACCTGGACCTGGCTGCACTCGCCGGCCTTCCGCGCCACACCGCTGGACATGAAGGTCGAGGCCGACCGCATGTTCATCCTCGGCGTGAATCAGTTTGTGGGCCACGGCTTCCCCTATTCGCCTCCAGCAGCGGGTGAGCCGGGCTGGTCGCTCTACGCGGCGGCCGTCTTCAATAGCCACAATCCGTGGTTCACTGTCATGCCCGACATCACGGCCTATCTGACGCGCATCAGCTGGCTGCTGCGACAGGGCAAGCCCGCCAACGATGTGGCCATTCTGCTGCCGGAAGACGATGCGCAAGCCGCCTTCAAGCCGATCCCAGGCGCTGTGGCCGTTACCGAAGAGATGAAGACACGGATCGCGCCGGAGCTGATGGCGGCCATCCTCGACGCGGGCTACAACATCGACTACATCGATGCCATGACCATCGACAAGCTGGGCTCAATTCCCTACCCCGTGCTGGTGATTCCGCCCACTGAGCGGATACCGCTGAAGACCTATCGGACCATCGAGAGCTATGCGGCAGGCCTGGGCAAGGTGATCGCGGTGGGACCTCAGGCGAGTCTGGCTCCGGGTTTCGAGGAGCAGGACCAGTCTGCGGCGGTGGCTGCGCTCTCACAGAAGCTGTTCCATGCCGATGGCCACAAGGGAATCGCGATTGACTCCAGCCATGAACTCGGCGCAGCGCTACACGCGGCATTGAAGCCGGACGTAGACACAGCAGGCCAGAGCGATCGGCTCGGCTTCATCCATCGCAAGCTGGACACGAGCGACGTGTACTTCGTGGTAAACAGCAGCAACAAGCCGATGGATACGGCAGTAGCTTTCCGCGCGGCAAGGCCCATCGTCGAAGCGTGGGACCCGGACTCCGGCAAGGTGCTGTTTGCGGCGGCGTACAAGCCAGGAACACGGCTGCGGCTAAAGCTGGCTCCGTACGAATCGCGCGTCTTTGTGCTCAACGAAAAGAGCACTGAGAAACTCACCGCGGAGCTTGCACAACCAAAGGAGAACGATCTGGCCGACCTCAGCCGTGATTGGTCGATTCGCTTCGGCGGAGACGCAAAGCCCCAGCCACTAAAGTCTCTCAGCTCATGGACCGAAATCGAAGGCCGCAAGTTCTACTCTGGCGAAGCCGCATATACCCGAAGCTTCAGCATCGATGCAAGAGCGTTCACAAATAGCCGCATTCTCATCGACTTTGGCCTCGGAGTCGAGACCACCGATCCCCGTCCGCCGGGCTCGAATGGCGTGCGCGCGCTGCTCGATCCACCGCTCAGGGAAGCAGCCATCGTACTGGTCAACGGCGTGCGCGTTGGCTCGCTCTGGCATCCGCCCTACAGGCTCGACGTCACCCGCTTCGTCCATCCCGGCGCGAACACCGTCGAAGTCCGCGTGGCCAACACGGCCATCAATCGCATGGCCGGCGATCCCCCGCGCGACTTTACCGCGCTCTACGCGAAATACGGCAAGCGTTTTGAAATGCAGGACATGGACAACCTGATGCCGATCCCTTCCGGAATGATGGGACCGGTCCGGCTGATCGTTGCCCGCAGGTAAACATCGTTCATCCCCCATGCCGGGTGGCTTCCCTCCAGGCCATCCGGCATTCTCTTGCTCAGGCCTCATGCCGAAATCTCATGCCAATCCGTAGCTCAGTGGTAGGACCACGAGAGCCTCTGCCTCTTCCCATGAGAATGGCCATTCCATAGAGCCGTGACGCTCAGCACAGTAAAACACGCACATTTCACGCCACAATATTCCTGTTGAGGCTATTCAGTGGGCGACCACTCCACCGAATGGCCGAGGATGCCAGCCGGCAGTTGAGGGGTAGGCCGCTGCGACCGGAAGACCGGCGACGCGCTATCCCCAAGTACATCGGAACAGAGACGCAAGCTGCAGCGCGCCAGGGAACAATACCGAGGTCGCACGCACACGCGGATTCGTGCCTGAAATATGCCGGAAGTTTGGACTGCAAGTAAGCGCCGGTACTGCCGCGGAATCTCCTTGTCTGCGGTTCAATGGGACTCTTTTCACACTGCGAGACAAAATTGCCAGCAACCCTACAAATCCATCCTTCCGATAATGTGCTGGTTGCCTTGCAACCGGTCGTCAAAGGGCAAAGCCTCGAAGGTGGCCTGACGGCTGCCTCCGACGTGCCCTTCGGACACAAGATCGCCCTGCGCGCCATCGCCGTCGGCGAACCGGTCCTCAAGTACGGCTACTCCATCGGTGTGGCCAAGTGCGCGATTGCGCCCGGGGAGCATGTCCACTCCCACAACGTGGCCAGCGCTCTGGCGGCTTCGCTGCAGTGTGGAGGCTTCAAGGCTTCGGGCGCAACGGCGACTCCAGCCAGCAAGCGCGCCACGCAAACCTTCGACGGATTTCGCCGGCCCGATGGTTCGGTCGGCATCCGCAACGAGATTTGGATTGTGAATACCGTCGGTTGCGTCAACCAGACCGCGGCGCGGATCGCGGAAGCCGCGCGGCAGCGCCTGGCAGGAAAGTACCCGACGCTCGACGGCATCTACACGATGAGCCACCCGTTCGGCTGCTCGCAGTTGGGCGCTGACCTGACCGCCACGCAGAAGCTGCTGGCGGCGCTGGCGCGGCATCCCAATGCCGGGGGCGTGCTGGTTCTCGGCCTCGGGTGCGAAAACAATCAGTTGCAGCCGTTTCTTGAGTTGGTGGGCACAACCGCACCGGGCCGTCTGCGCTCCTTCAACGCGCAGGACGTCGAAGACGAAGTCGAGTACGGCGTGCAGATGATCTGCGAGTTGGCCGAGTATGCCGGCCATTTCAAGCGCGAGCCGATTCCCGTCAGCGAACTGATTGTAGGCATGAAGTGCGGCGGTTCGGATGGCTTGTCGGGCATCACGGCGAACCCGCTGGTAGGCCGCATTGCCGACAAGCTGGCGGCGGCGGGCGGCACGGCGATTCTGACCGAAGTGCCGGAGATGTTCGGCGCGGAAGATGTCCTGCTGCAGCGCGCCTGCACGGCCCAGGTCTACGACGCCACCATCGACCTGGTGAACGACTTCCGCGAGTACTTCCGCAAGCACAACGAGCCGATTGACGAGAATCCTTCGCCGGGCAACAAGGAAGGCGGCATCACCACGCTGGCCGAGAAGTCCCTTGGCTGCGTGCAGAAGGGCGGCACGGCGCCGGTGGCCCAGGTTCTCAACTACGGCGACAAGGCGCAACCCGGCCTGGGCGCCATTGCCCTGCTGAACGGGCCCGGCAATGACGGCGTCTCCGGCTCTGCCCTGAGCGGCGCGGGCGCGCACATGATTCTGTTCACCACCGGACGCGGCAACCCGATGGGCTTCCCTGCTCCCACGGTGAAGGTTGCCACCAACACGCCGCTGGCCGAGCGCAAGAGCAACTGGATCGACTTCAACGCCGGGCCGGTGGCAGACGGCACGGCAACCATGGACGAACTGGCCGAAAAGCTGTTCGGCCTGATGGTGGACATTGCTTCGGGGCGCTCGCGCACCCGGAGTGAGATCAACGGTTATCGAGAAATCTCAATTTGGAAAGACGGAGTGACACTGTGACGGTTGCTACAAGTGCAATGCCGCGGCTCAACGCGGAGCTGGCCGACAAGAGAGCAGTTTTGCCGGAGCGCGTTTTGCAATTCGGCGAGGGCGGATTTCTGCGTGGATTTGTGGATTGGATGATCCACGGAATGAACCGGCGCGGCGAGTTCAACGGCCGCGTAGTGGTGGTTCAGCCCATCGAGCGCGGAATGATCAAGGAGTTGAACCAGCAGAACGGCGTCTACACGCTGCTGATGCGCGGCATCGAGTACGGCAAGGTTGTGGAGAAGACCGAACTGGTCCGCTCCATCAGCCGCGGCATCGATCCCTACACGCAGTTCGACGAGTATCTGAAGTGCGCGCACAACCCCGATCTGCGCTTTGTTGTCTCGAATACCACCGAAGCGGGCATCGTCTACCGCGGCGAGGACCAACTCACCGACGAGCCCCCCGTCTCGTTCCCCGGCAAGCTAACCCGCTTCCTGCTGGAGCGCTACAAGGCCTTCAACGGCGACGAGGAAAAGGGCGTGGTGATGCTGCCCTGCGAGTTGATCAACCGCAACGGAGACAAGCTGCGCAAGGCTGTGCTGATGATGGCCTCCAACTGGAAGCTGGAGCCGGAGTTCACGGCGTGGGTCATGTCGGCGTGCGTCTTTGCCAACACGCTGGTGGATCGCATCGTGACCGGATTCCCCAGAGGCGAGATCAACCGGCTGACCGCCAAGGCCGGCTACGAAGACGTACTCTACGACAGTTGCGAGCAATTCCACTTCTGGGTCATCGAAGGGCCGGAGTCGCTGCGTGCCGAACTGCCGCTGGAGAAGTGCGGCTTCAACGTGGTCTTCACCAAGGACATGACGCCCTACCGCGAGCGCAAGGTGCGCATCCTCAACGGCTCACATACGGCCATTGCGCTGGGCGCCTACCTGGCCGGCAAGAACCTGGTGGGCGACTGCATGAAGGATGAGATCGTCAGCGGTCACATGAAGAAGATGATCGACCAGGAGATTCTACCCATGCTTACGCTGCCGGAAAGCGAACTGAAGGCGTTCGCGGCGGCGGTTCTGGAGCGCTTCGCGAATCCCTTTATCCAGCATGAGCTATTGAGCATCTCGCTGAACTCGGTATCGAAGTACGCGACGCGCAACCTGCCCACGTTGGAGAAGTTTGTAGCCACAAAGGGCGCTGCCCCCAAGCGGCTGGCCTTTGGACTGGCGTCGCTCATTGCCTTCTATCGCGGCACGGAGATTCGCAATGGCGCGCTGATCGGCCATCGCGATGGCGCGGAGTATCCGATCAAGGACAACCATGACATTCTGGAAGCCTTCGTGGAGTTCTGGAAGAAGTACGACGGCACCGAAGCCGGAGCGGCTGCCGTGGTAGACGCGGTCCTGAGCCAGGAAAAGTGGTGGGGCAAGGACCTGCGCACACTGGACAAGCTGCCCGCTGTCGTAAGCGCGCAACTGTTCACGATCTTGACCAAGGGTGCGGCAGAGGCATTCGCAACGCTGTAAACCAACAGGTTGCGAGAACGGCACAAAGGCCTCCGGGAGAACCGGAGGCCTTTGTGCATCTGCCCGCGCTTTTCGCGCGGCTACTTTGCGGAACGAGCGGCCACCAGAGCGCGAATGAACTCCGGCGTAGAGCCGCAGCAGGCGCCCACAAACGACGCGCCCGCATCGCGCAGAGCGGCGTAGTGTGCTGCAAAAAACTCCGCCGAGGTGTGGTAGTGAATGGCGCCGGCCTCCACCGAGGGCAGGCCCGCATTGGGCTTGATCCAGATGGGGAGATCGCAGGCCGCATGCAGCCGCGCGCAGATCGGGATGGCCAGTTCCACGCCCACGCCACAATTCGCGCCCACAGCATCGGCCCCGGCCTCGACCATCGCTGCCGCCACCGTCTCCGGGTTGGCTCCCATCATGGTGCGATCCTTGTTCTTGCCGGAATCGAAGGCGAACGAAGCGATCACCGGCAAACCTGTCTTCCGCGCGGCTTCAACGGCGATGCGCGCCTCGTCGATCTCGCTCATGGTTTCGATCAGTAGCGCGTCGGCTCCAGCCGCGGCCAACGATGCGGCCTGCGCCGCGAATGCGGCTGCCACGGCCTCCGGCTCAACCTCGCCCGACACCAGCAGCTTGCCCGTAGGCCCGATGGAAGCAACCACGCGCGCATGACCCTCGGCGGCCTTCTTTGAAATCGCAACGCCGGCGCGATTGATGGCATCCAGCTCTTCCGCTGTCTTGTCGCGCAGCGTGATGCAATTGGCGCGGAAGGTGTTGGTCAAAATGATCTGGCTGCCTGCCTCGACGTAGGAGCGCGCCACCGATTCAACGCGGTCCGCGTGAGTCAGGTTCCAGGTGTCGGGGACACATCCCACCTCAAGACCGCGCGCCTGCAGCTCAGTGCCCCATGCGCCGTCGGTCAGCAGCAGACCATTGGAAAGCCAGTCGCGGAGGCCGCTCATCGGGCTGCCTCCGAACGGCGGTGAATACAGCTCAGGGTTAAAGCAATCGGCATTGTGTAGGCTCCCGTGCGAAATGGCTCTGGCTACGGGTAGAGCTTCGCCGGTACAATCTCCGGCTCCGGTTCTCCCGCAGCGGCAATCAGCTTCTTCAACTCTCCGCGCAACTGCTCGGCAGTCGCGCGATACTCCTTGCGCCCGGCCAGATTCACCAGTTCGTGCGGGTCGTTGCGCTGATCGTAAAGCTGATACTCATGATAATTCGCGCTCGCGGGATTCGTTGTGTCTCCTGTTGGATCGGCGACACAATACGTCCAGTCCCTGGTGCGAATGGCGCGAGCCGTCATCGATTCGCTGATCTGCACCAGTTCCTTGCCGGGCCACTGGGCGCGCGCTTTGGCATCGTGGACCAGCGGCAGGAAACTTCTGCCTTTCATCGACGCGGGCGCTGGAACTCCGGCGGCTTCAAGCAGCGTGGGCGCAATCCCGACGATGCTGACGATCTCCTGAATCTGGCTGGCGCTCTCAAAGCCCGGCCCATCGACGATGAGCGGAATCCGCAGCGAGCTATTGTGCGTACTGCGCTTGTACTCCTGGTTGCGCGTCATGAAGTGGCAGCCATGATCGCTCATGAACACGAAGATGGTGTTCTCGGCCAGTCCCTGCTCTTCCAGAACCTTGCGCAGGCGTCCGACAGAGGCATCGATGCTCTCGCAGCAGCTGTAGTAGTCGGGCAACTGCTGATGCCAGTCGCCCGGGAATGGGCGCAGGTCCGGCGGCACATAGGCGTTCAGGAAGCGCTCTGCCGCTCCTTTCGGACCCACCATGCGCCCCATATCGTTCTGATGGTGAGGTTCAAGCTGCGAAATCATCAGCAGGAAGGGCTTCTCCTGCTTCTGGCGCAGGAAGCGTTCGGCGCGGTCCGTAAGGAAATCCACGCGGTACTCGTCCTTGAAGGCGATGGGGTTGCCGTCGCGATCCCAGATGGTCCCCTCGTAGGGACGAGTGGAGAACTCAAGGGCGTTGGAAGCCTCCCACAGGTCGTCGAAGCCGCCGCGATGTTCCGGCTTTACAGCGCCGCGTCCACCGCCGTTTGCCGCCGAACCTGCCGCCAGGTGCCACTTGCCGATGTAGTTGGCCGTGTAGCCGGCTTTGCGCAGTTCGGTGGCCAGCGTGGGTAAGTCCTGCCGCAACCCGAGGCCATTGCGCCAGACGCCTGTCTCCGTCGCGTAGCAACCGGTGAGCAACACCGCGCGCGAGGGACCGCAGACCGGCTGGTTGGTGATGGCGTGATTGAAATTGGTTCCTTCGGCAGCCATGCGGTCCAGGTTGGGCGTGCGCGTTGAGCTGTTCAGGCCATTCGCTCCAACAAAGTCCCAGCGGAACTGATCCGAGTGATAGATGACAATGTTGGGACGGCGTGGCGCGCCCTCGGAAACCGAAGCTGGTTGGGCAAAGGCCTTACCCGGCATTGCCGCTGCCGTACCTGCCGATGCGGCGGCCGCCACGGAACTCAACAAAAAATTACGACGATCCAGTGACAAATCTTCTCCTTCTTTCGGCGAGCGAATTCCACCGTCGCGGCAGATCTTTGCCGCCTTGAATCACGCCGATTGCCGGGTCTTTTCCGGAACCGAAGAACGCAGAATCTCTAACCGATCGAGCAGATGCTGCTGCAAGGATGCGTATCGAGGCATCCCGTAGAGGTTCCTGGTCTCGCCGGGGTCGGCTTGGAGATCGTAGAGTTCGAACTCCTCGGGCGCAAGGACGTAGTGAATGAGCTTGTAGCGCTCGGTGCGAATCCCCCGGCAGGGACGAACGGCCTCCGGGTTGGGCCATTCGTAGTACTCGTAATACCATTCCGGGCGGAAATCTGGATTGTCGGCATGGACGAGCGGCAGCATGCTCTTGCCCTGCATGTGCGCGGGGATGGAAACTCCTGCAATGTCGAGCAGCGTCGGCGCGATGTCGATGTCGAGGACCATCTGGCTGCGCGCTGTGCCAGCCGGGATGCGCCGGGGATAGCGGATCATCATCGGCACGCGGATGGAAGGCTCGTGCATAAGCCGCTTGTCGAACATGCGCCACTCGCCGAGAAAATAGCCATGGTCGGAGCTATGCAGAATGGCGGTGTCGTCGAGGATGTTCTTCTGCTCCAGATAGCTGAAGACGCGGCCGATGTTCTCGTCCACGGCGACCAACCCTGCGTAGTAGTCCTTGGCAACGCCTTCCAGCGAGCCGCAAGCGGGGTGGGTGTAGGTGGTGCCGATCTTGTTCTCGGCATCGATGAAGCCCTGCGGTTTGCCGGGATAGCCTTTCAGATCGTCGTCGAAGCTGGCGGGTTTTGGAATCACCGTGCCGCGATAGAGATCGAGATGGCGGCGGGCGCGGAAGAAGGGTTCATGCGGCGCGACGAACCAGATCAGCAGGCAGAACGGCTTGTCGCCGCGGTCCTCGTCGAGCCAGGCAAGGGCACGATCGACCGTGAGGTCGTCGGGATATACGTTGCGATACTGCTTCTGAGGCCCGACAACGCCATTGCGGCCTTCCTTGAACAAGGGATTGGCGTAGTTGTTGGAGGGGTCGTTGTGGCCGAAGTAGTAGTCCCAGTGGCGGTCTTCGACCCCGTTGGGCACGTGCACCTTGCCGAGGATGGCAACCTGGTAGCCGGCTTGTTGAAGCAGTTCCGTGAAGAGTGGAATATCGGCCGGCAAGGGCTTGTTCAAGTGCTCGTTGGAGAGAGCGCCCGTGGAGCGGGAATAGAGTCCCGTGAGCGCCGATACGCGGGCCGGCGCGCAGAGTGCGTTGGTGCAGAAGGCGTTGCGAAAACAGATGCCTTCGCGGCCAATGCGGTCGTGGTTGGGCGTTCTTAGAATCGGATGGCCGGCGATGGAGAGTGCGTCGGCGCGCTGGCCCTCACCGAGAAAGAAGACGATGTTGGGACGCTTTGCGCGCTGCTCCGCGGCCAGAGCGGGAGGCGCAACCGACGAGGCAAGCGCGGCTCCGGCAATGGCCAGTGAACCCTGCAGGAGATCGCGGCGCGTGAATGGTTTCTCGCTGGAGTCTGCTTCAGTAAAAGGCTGATCTTGGGTTTGCTCGAACATGCGACCTCTCTCGATGTTGCGACCGCTACGACAGAGCACCCGGACCCTTGCGGGTCCGGGCGCCCCTGCCGCGTCAGCTTCTGGAAGAATACTCCGCTTTCCTATGCGTGGCTGAACTCGTAGCTCCACTTGCCTTTGGTTACAGGCTGTTTTGAGTTGAGCAGGATGCGGTAGATCTCCGCTCCCCAGCTCATGCGCAGGCCCTGATCCTCAAGCTTGATCGTCTCCACCTTCGGATCGAGCGCCGCCGCGTCGAACTTGATCGCGGCAGCCTTCCCTTCCCCGGTGGCAAGCTTGAGAGTCATGCTTCCGCTGTTCACGGTAACCAGACGCGGCGTCAGGATCGACAGGCTGACCGGAACCGCGCGAGCCAGTTCAAAGTTCTCCTCGACGATCACCTTGTCCGTCTTGCGGTCCAGCGTAACCGTGCGCACCCACGACTTGACGCCTGCCTCCTTCGGATAGGTCTGGGCAATGTTGAACGAGTAGACCGCGCGGTTGTCGTCTGTAGTGAACTTCCGATCCGTCGCCGCGAACTCCGTTCCATTGTGCTGTTGCACGCCGCCGATGGTCGGCAGGTTGTGATACGCCGACTGCATCGTCCAGATGTCATAGCGCTCGGGACTGAAGGTCTTGGCCGTGTAGGCTTCCACGCCCACGTCGATCGCCACCGGCTCGCCATCCTGATAGACGATGTAGGCGCCGGTGTCGTTGTGGCTGTGGCTGCGGCCGTTGTGCGCGGCCTGCACGGCAAAGTACATGCCGTCCGCCGAGTTGGCCTTTACCCTTGCGGTGGCCAGCCCCATGTAGGGATACCAGGAGTCGCGCACCATCACGTCCTCGCCCTTGGCGCCACGCAGTTCGGTGGCTTCCAGCAGCATCGGCAATGCGCGCGACATGCTGGGCAAATATACGCCGCGCTGGCGGCCATTCGCCGCTGTGTTGTGGCGGAGGTCGCGCTTGTTGGCATAGAACGCGCCGTAAGCAGCCAACTGTTCGTCGTGGCAAGCCTTGCCGTAGCGATAAAGCAAGCTGCCTTCCGGACCCGCGTGGACGTGCGCGTCGCCATAATCGATATATGCGTCGCCGGCGATATGCGCGTTGATGATATAGCGCGCCATGGCGTCGATGAAGGGGTTGGAGAGGATGCTGGTGGCGCTGCCCGTGGCTGCGTCGAGCATGCTGACCGCCTCAAAGTAGCACATCGGCGAAGCGCTGAAGTAGCCCGCTCCCTCTTCCTCGCCGGCATCGGGCCAGTACTGGTTCAGATAGGCATCGAGGCTGCGGATAATGCGCTGCGTTTCGGCGATGCGCAACTTCGGGTCTTCTTCCAGCAGCAAGTTAGCCACCATCAGATTGGAATTGATCCACGGCGTCCAGTTATTCAGCCGCGCGGTGCGGGTGTTGGCCTCAAAACCCATCCACCAGAAGTCGTTGCGTTCGCGCGCGGGCTTCAGGATGCGGCGCTCGGTCTCCTGCACAATGCGCTTGCTAACCAATGGCGAAACCTGGTCGAGCTGCGCGCCGACCAGGTACTTGGTCCAGGCCAGCAGTTGGCCGGTTTCCGCGCTGAACAGTTCTACGATGGGGTCGGTGATGTCATAGAGTCCGGGCCCGGTCTTCTGCATGTAGAGGTGCGCGGGCGCGCCCCAGAAAGTCTCTTCGCAGATCAGCCAAACGCCGTTGACGATGTCGTCCACAAAACGGCCCTTGCCTTCCAGGCACTCGGCCAGAACAAGCCGCTCCAACTGGCTGTGGCGTCCGAAGCTCTGCGCCTCGTAGCGCGAGCGGTTGCCGTTGCGCTTGTACTCCAGGAAGCTGGTGGCAAGCACCGCGGGCCAGCCTGCTTTTTGATCGGCCTCGGCCTGCTCGACGATGGGCGTGCGCAGGTCCTCGGGGACCTTTGCCCAGGCAGCGCGGTCGTCCCAGCGCGGATACGGATGCCACTTGTCGGCAGGCTGCAGGTGCGCGGCAAGGAAAGATTCGGTAAAGGTGGAGGCGAGAAGATTCTGTGGCGACAAAGCCTCCGCAGCCCCGCTCACGCCCATGGAAAGAGGCCCCATGGAGTGAAGGAGTTTGTGGTGGCTGGCCAAGGCAAGAGATCCAGCAAGAAAGTTGCGGCGATCCATCGTTCGTATCCTTTCCATCGGCGCGCATAGAGACAACAATCGAACAGCTCGCGCGCGTCCGCGACAAAGTATACGCCGCGGCCTGCGCGTCCGTCCCCTGCTTTTCGGCAGCCGGAAAGCCAGGCATTCGCTTCCTGCCGGACGGCGCAATCTATTAAAGTGGGGTCAACGTGATTATTAATCTGGCCAGACGCGCGCACGACCATAACTGGGAGTTGGACCCGATCACCCGCTCCCTGCTCGACACCGACTTTTACAAGCTGCTGATGTTGCAGTTCATCTGGAAAAACTTTCCGGCGACGCACACATCGTTCACGCTGCTGAACCGCACGCCCACGGTGCGGCTGGGCGAGTTGATCGGCATGGAGGAGTTGCGCGAACAGTTGGATGCGGTCAAGAATCTGCGCTTTCACAAGTCCGAGCTGATCTGGCTGGCCGGCAACACCTTCTACGGACGCCGCGGCATCTTCGAGCCCGCCTTCCTTGAGTGGCTGGAGAAAGACTTCCGCCTTTCCGGCTACGAGCTTGCGGTCGAGGACGGACAGATTGCTCTCCGCTTCAGCGGGCCGTGGACCGCGACCACGCTCTGGGAGATTTACGCGCTCACCATCATCGACGAGTTGAAGACGCGCGCCAGCCTGAAGAAGCTGAGCGAACTGGAACTCGACATTCTCTACGCCCGTGCCAAGACCCGGCTCTTCGAGAAGATGGAGCGGCTGCGCGGCGTTCCCCGGCTGAATGTCAGCGACTTCGGCACGCGGCGGCGGCACAGCTTTCTCTGGCAGGAATACGTGGTGACGGCGATGCGCGACGTGCTGGGCGAAGCCTTCACAGGCAGTTCCAACACCTACCTTGCCTACAAGCACGATCTGGAAGCCATCGGCACCAATGCGCACGAGTTGCCCATGGCCCTGGCGGCAATGGCAAATAATGACCATGAGCTGAAGCAGGCGCAATACAATCTGCTGGCGCTCTGGCAGCAGAGCTACCAGGGCGAACTGCTCATCCTTCTGCCGGACACCTTCGGGACAACACAGTTTCTTGAGAACGCGCCCGAATGGGTGACCGGCTGGACCGGACAGCGCATCGACAGCAAAGACCCGTTCGTCGCGGGCGACGAGTACATTGCGTGGCTTGAGCGGCACAACTGCGATCCGCGCAAGAAGCGCCTGATCGCATCCGACGCGTTGGACGTCAACCAGATTCTGGCCCTGCACGCTTACTTTTCCGGAAGAATCCGCAACGGCGCGCAGCCTTCGGACTTCCAGCGCGCCAGCGACTTCCTGGACGAGAAGCGCTGGGTAGACGAGCGCCGCATCCGCTTCAGCGCCGGATGGGGAACCTTCCTGACCAACGATTTTCGCGGCTGCAATCCGCAGGGCAACGAAGGCTTCGATCCGGTCAGCCTGGTGTGCAAGCTGAGCGAGGTCGAGGGCCGCCCCGCCGTCAAATTGTCCGACAACTATCTCAAGGCTCTCGGCGACCCGGCCGAGGTCGAGCGCTACCGCCGCGTCTTTGGCGCAGCAGGAGTCGCTGAGATTCCAGTCGTCGCCTGACGAAGGTTTGACCGTCGTAACACGCCTCTCTAGAATGATGAACCGTGCCGCACTTCGAATTGCTGGTGCGCCGCACACTTTCGTTCGAAACGCGCTTCTTCACGCGGGCTTATCGTAGTTGAGCCCATATTTCACACTTCTGTTCCAGGCACGATTAGAGGCCAAAGATGAAGGAAAGATTGAATGGAATCACTCCGCTGACACGGCGGAGTTTTCTGGCAGGATCGACACTCCTGCTGGGTGCAAATGCCTTGCGAGGACTCGATGTGCGCACGCTGCCGGTAAAGAACACCGGAGAGCCGCGCGGCAAGATCCGCAACCTGATTGCAAAGCAGTGCAGCCCCGAGGCGCTGAAAGCCAGCCTCCTGCCCATCGACCAGTATCGCCCGTATCCGAAGATCGGCGATCCGGCGTGGGAAAAGCTCCGGCCTGAAACGCGTTCGGCCTTTGTTGCGCGCGGCGAGAAACTTCTTGGCTTCAAGTACGAGCCTCTGCCGGCAACCTTGATTCTGGCCTATCCGCGCGTTGGCAATCGCTCCAACTACGAGCGTGTGCGCTCGGCCAACCTGCAAGCGCTGCTGGGCCTCACTCTGGCGGAATGTGTCGAGAACCGGGGCCGCTTCCTCGACGACATCGCCAACGGCGTTTGGGCCATCTGCGAACAAAGCTTCTGGGGCGTGCCTGCGCACCTCTATATCCAGAAGGCCGGACTCGGCCTGCCCGATCCGAAGGACCCCATCGTGGACCTCTTCGCCGCGGAGACCTCCGCGGAACTGGCCGACGTTGTGTACCTCCTCGGTGAGCGTCTCGACAAGATTTCCCCCTTCCTCACGGAACGCGTCGTTCTCGAAACCGAGCGCCGGATTCTGAACCCGCTGATGAAGCAGAACTTCATGTGGATGGGCCTGCCCGGAGCCAAGCGGCGCGACGATCTGCCCTGGGATGCGACGCCGCAGGGTCAGGTGCAGCCCGTGAACAACTGGGATGCGTGGATCTGCTGGAACTGGCTGAATACGGCGCTTGTGCTGGATCGCGATCCAGCGCGGAGGCTGGCCGGCGTCCAGAAGGCGATGGTCTGCCTGGACAACTTCATCAACAGCTATCCCGACGACGGCGGATGCGAGGAAGGCTGCAGCTACTGGAACCGCGCCGCCGGATCGATGGCCGACGCGCTCGACCTGCTCGGGCTGGCGACCAAGGGCAGCGTAAACATCTGGCGCGAGCCCCTGCTGAAGCGCATGGGCGAGTACATCGTAGAGGCGCGCATCGCCGGCAACCTCTTCCTGAATACCGGCGATGCCCACTCCGAGCAGGAAATTGACCGCGACCGCCTTTACCGCTTCGGCAAGCATGTGGACAGCGCGCTCCTGGTGGCCCTGGCCACAGCCGGCTTCCCGGAGAAGTATCTGCCGCGCACCCTGCCGGCCATCTTCGCCGAGGCAGCGCTGCGAGCCGAGCCGCGCGGCGTTTCGCCGCTGCTGAAGGATGTGTGGCTGCCCGAAACCGCGCTGATGGCCGCGCGCATGGAGCAGAACAGCGCCAAGGGCATCTACACCGCCTGCATCGCGGCGGATAACGGCAAGAGCCACAGCCACAACGACACGGGCAGCTTCTGGGTATACTTCGACGGCGAACCGGTCATCATCGATCTGGGCGCGGAAGCCTACCAGAAGCAGAGCTTCGACGAGCACCGTTACGAATTGGCTTCGACACAATCGGCCTACCACAATCTGCCGACCATTGGCACGGTGCAGCAGGGCGTGGGCTCGGCCTACCGCGCAACGAATCTTCGTTACGCGGCCACGGGCTCGGCCTCTTCGCTGGAGATGAACCTGGCGCAGGCCTATCCCGCCGAAGCCAGGCTGCGCTCGTGGGTGCGCGGCGTCGAGTTGGACCGCACAAGAGAGCTGGTGACCGTGCGTGACCGGTTCGCACTGCTGGGCGAGGCACAAACCGTCACTTGGTCGCTGATGACCTGCAGGCCGGTAAAGCTGGACGGCAGCACCATCCGCTTTGCGCCGCGCGCGATGGACCGCTCCGGCGAAGTCGTGCTGGACTACGATTCTTCCCTGCTGGCGGTAGAAGTGGAAAGAATGCCGCTGACGAACGCCGGCCTGGTATCGGCTTGGGGAACGGAAGTTTTTCGCCTGCTTCTGCGGCTGCGGCATCCGGCAACGGACGGCGAAATTCGCATGACGTTCCACGCGTAAAAGAGCCATGACTCCATGCCGTGCAGCTCACGGCATGTGACATTGAATGATTCGGCGTAGGGAATGCTGGAGGCTATCCAGCACACCCTGCGCTCTTCTTTGTGCATATCTGAAATCCCATCCAAGGCTCTGATCGGGAAGCACGAAGATGGGCTCTTCCGAGGATGGACAGCAAGTCAACGCGCCTTCGGATGCAGGTGCAATCTCACCGTGCGCTGAAAAAGGCCTTTCCATTCATCGACAATCCTGCAACTATTTTCAATCTTGGCTTTTTGTAATGCCACGTTCACAGCATGTTGAATCCAGACTTACATTGTCTGATTATCCTCAGCAGGACAGGGAGCGTATTTCCTCTTCCCTGAACCTTTGAGGAGACCAAATCACATGCGGCAAGTAACTACTCGGTGGGGTCAAACCATCGCGATGTTCGTGTATCTTGCGGTGGCAATCATGGCCACGTCAACATGGGCGCAAGGCGCGAACGGCGTCGTAAAGGGCACCGTCGCCGACGCCAGCGGCAAAGTTCTGGTAGGGGCCTCAGTGACCCTTGAAGATGCATCGGGCGCCCCTGTGCAGCGCGCTCTGACCCAGAAGGAAGGTTCCTACACCTTTGCCAACGTCGCTTCCGGCCGCTACAACCTTGCCGTCAGCGCCACGGGCTTCCGCACTGAGTTGCGCGCCATCAACGTCAACGGCGGCGAGCAGAAGATCGAAATCAAGCTCGTTCTCGCCTCGGTCGCCGAGGAAGTCGTCGTTGAGGCAGAGGACAACTCCTCGCTCGCCGTGCAGTCCGCGCCAATCAAGGCCCTTCTCGATGCAGCCTCCCCGCGCACCGAAATCTCCTCGAACTACATCGCACAGTACACCTCCCCGGTCACCGACTTCGCCGATATCATCCAGGCCGCTCCCGGCACTGTCAGCTACACCACCAACGGCATCGGCAACGGCCAGGCCAAGATCTTCTTCCGCGGCTTCGTCGACGACGACTACTCGATGACCTGGGACGGCGTCCCCTTCAACGACTCCAACGACCCTTCGCACCACTCTTGGGCATACGTTCCCGCCGCCGCCATCGGTTATGTAGACTTCGACCGCAGCCCTGGAACCGCCTCCGACATCGGCACTTCCAACTTTGGCGGTACGATCCACTTCTTCTCGCCCCGCCTGAACGATGAGCCCCACATCCGAATCCAGGGCACCTACGGCTCATGGAATACCTACCAGATTCTCGGCGATATCAATTCCGGCGCCTTCCTGAAGGGCAAAGCCCACTTCTGGCTCAATGCCGATTACCAGAGTTCGGACGGCTACCAGACCAACTCGCCCAAGCAGAACGTTGCCGCGACCGCCAAGTTCGACTACAAATTCAGCGACCGCACCAACCTGACTGTGATCGGCAGCAACATCGTCCTCGACGCCTTCAACAATAACGATCCGACCCGCCGCCAGCTCTTCCATTACGGCGACAACTACCTCTACGACGCCACCCAGACCAACTCTGCCTACGCGCAGACCTCCAAGTACTACTACGATCCGAATTTCTGGCGCTTCTCGGTCTACCACGTGCCGAGCTTTTTCGACATCGTCAGCTTCAACCACGACTTCGGCAAGGGCTGGAAGCTGGATACCAAGACCTACTCCTATGGCTACTCCAACCACCAGCACTATCAGAACAAGACCGATCAGGATCTTACGGTCGACACGGCCAATGGGATGCCCAACGTGGTAAATGAGGTTGTCGGTGGCGATGACCAGCCCACCACGTCTCCCACCTATTCGAAGACCCCGACCGGTATCGACAAGCTGAACCAGTATGCCCGCGGCGGCGAAATCGCAGCCCTCAGCTATGCCACCAAGTGGGGCGTCTTCCGCACCGGCTCCTGGTACGAACTCACCAACACCCTCCGTTACCAGATCTACACCGATCCCCTCACCTGGGTCGATTCGCCCTATATCTCAAACATCAAGTTCCACGAGCACTTCTACACCCACGCCGTCCAGCCCTACGCCGAGTTCCAATTCGTTTCCATCCCGCGCTGGACCATCACCGCTGGCGTCAAGGACGCGTTCTTCCGCATGAACCTGACGCAGTGGGCCGACGGCAAGACGGTAGGCGCGCTGGGTTGCCCCGCCGGTTCTACTCCCGCAACTTGCACGAACACCGTCCAGCACTCCCAGAACTACAACTCCATCCTCCCCTCGTTTGAAGCCAACTACCGCATCAACAACAACTGGTCGGCCTACGGTCAGTATGGCCGCGGCAGCATCGCCCCGTTCAGCGCTGTCTTCGACACCACAGGCGCGCAGGTAGCTGTCACTCCGCCGCCGACCATCGCCGACACCTATCAGGGCGGCACGGTCGTCAAATTGAACCACTTCACCTTCGATGCGGATGCCTATCACATCCACTACATGAACACTTATTCCTCCTATACTCCCTCCAGCGGTCCCGATACCGGCTTCACGTACTACTACGCCAATCCCAACTCCAACACCAACGGTTTCGAAGCGGAGGGCAACGTTGTTGTTGCGCCGGGCCTGAGCTTCAACGCCAACGGCACCTTCGGCATCGCCAAGTACGAAGCCGCTGCCGCCAAGGCCGCCGTCTACGACTCGACGGGCACTTCGATCCTTACGCCGGCAACTCCCGCCACTCCCGAAGCCTGGGTTGCTACCGCCCCGCACGATACCGAATCGATGGGCATGACCTATCGCCAGAAGGGTCTCGACTTCGGCATCTTCGGCAAACGCATCGGCACGCGCTGGGCTGACATCAGCAACTTCCACCAGACAGTTCCCGAAGACCCGTTCTGGATGAGCAACGTCTTCCTGAACTACAGCATCCACAGCCGCTCCATCTTCGATGGCTCGAAGATAAAGCTCAGCGTCACCAACCTCTTTGACGACCACAGCATTGTTCTCATCGGCGCGGCGAACGACGGCACATATAATCCTGCCACGGGGACCCTTGGCACTCCAGTCACGGCGAGCCTTCAAACCTACACCCCGAGCTGGAACGACACCATCGAGAAGCAGGCTGGCCGCGCGGTCATGCTCAGCTTCCAGCTTGGCCTCACCCGCCACGAGAAGTAACCTCGCAACTGAACATCACCCACGCCCTGCAATCCACCTGGATTGCAGGGCGTTTTCCTTTCTCCATACTGAACTGTCATCCTGAGTGAACGGAGCGGAGCGCGGGGATGCGCGAAGCATGGTTTTGCGTGATGGCGGCGGTAAAGAGCGCGGATCTGCGCGTACGCAGGATAGCGCTCTCATGGCAGGAACTCGCGGCGCTGCTCCCGGATGAGTTGCAGCAGTTTCTCGACGAAAAGTACGGAATCGTAGCGCCAGGCAGGACGCCTTCCGCCCTGTGTGAAGCAGCGGAAGGCGAATGAAGCTGCAACAGCCTATATGCCGAGGACTTTGCGGTTCGTCGCAGTATCCGCCGCGCCGCCGGCAAAGTCGTCGAAGGCTCGGTCCGTGACGCGCACAATGTGGCGTCGGATGAAGGGCGCGCCTTCCGCGGCTCCGGCCTCAGGATGCTTCAGGCAGCACTCCCACTCCATCACCGCCCAGCCCGGGTAGTCGTACTGCGCCAGCTTGCTGAAGATGCTCTTGAAGTCGATTTCGCCATCGCCCAGCGAACGGAAACGCCCTGGCCGATCGATCCAGTCCTGATAGCCGCCGTAAACCCCGGAGCGGCCTGTGGCGTTGAACTCCGCGTCCTTCACATGGAAGGCGCGCACGCGCTCGTGGTAGATGTCCAGGAAGGCGAGATAGTCCATCTGCTGCAAGACCATGTGGCTGGGATCGTAGAGAATGTTGGCGCGTGTGTGCTCGCCGGTCGCCGCAAGAAAGCGCTCGAAGGTAGCGCCGTCGTGCAGGTCCTCGCCCGGATGCAACTCGAAACAGACATCCACGCCCGCCTCGTCAAAGGCGCGGAGAATCGGCAGCCAGCGCGCTGCCAGCTCACGGAAAGCCTCGTCGATCAGTCCGGCCGGGCGTTGCGGCCACGGATAGAAGAAGGGCCATGCCAATGCGCCGGAAAAGGTGGCATGCGCGGTCAGCCCCAGGTTGCGGCTGGCCTTGGCTGCCCACAGCAACTGCTGAACCGCCCATGCCTGCCGCGCCTTGGCGTCCCCCGCAAGCGCGGGCGGCGCAAAGCCTGCCAGCAGCGTATCAAAGGCCGGATGGCTGGCCACAAGCTGCCCCTGCAGATGCGTGGCAAGCTCCGTAATCGCGAGACCCGCGTCACTCAACGTGCCGCGCACATCGTCGCAATAATCCTGGCTGTTGGCGGCCTTCTCCAGATCGAAGAAGCGGCTGTCCCACGTGGGAATTTGCACGCCGGTAAATCCCAGGCTGGCAGCCCATGGAGCAATGCCGGCTAGGGTATTGAACGGTGCGGCGTCGCTGGCGAACTGCGCCAGAAAGATGCCCGGCCCCTTGATTGTCTTCATCGTAATCCTCCTCTTCGGAAAACCGCCCGCGCGGTTCCCGGCATGTTTACTTCCCTTGCGCGCCGGCGTCTGCGCCGTGCGTCAGCATTTCAAAAACCATCATATGATCGTCAACCGGCTCAGGAACTTCCAGCAGCCGGTCGAGCCACTGGCGCGTCTCCGGCATCGGTTTGCCCATTCGATTGTGGAACTCGTTGTAGCCGATGCCGAAGGTATAGCCGTGGCCGTAGCGAATGGTTCCGCCGCAGAGCGTCCGCGGCACGGGTTCCTTCTTCAGCAGGAGGTGAGCGTGAAACTCCATGGAGTCGATGAGCCTTTGCTGCTCGCTCTCGTAGAGTTTGTCGCCCTGGATGTGCGCGGTCTCAGCGGCAGCCAGCGCGGCTGCGATCGAGTAACCTGTGTGGCCCAGGTCGCGGCAGGTCTCGGCAGAAACACCGTTCATCGTGTCGTCGAAAGTCGTTTGCCCAAACCAGTTCTCGTGGTGCGCGGGAACGCTGGGCCGGGGATGATCGCCGTCGAGTTTAGCGTTGTAGAAATACTCGGGCACGCGCTGGCTCCACATCTTCTCGGCGTACTCCAGCAGGGCGCGATCGTCGGTGAAGACGGCGATGCCCATCATGCCCTCGACGCTGCTCAACTGCCAGTTGCCCACGTTGTGCGGAGCGCCTTCGTGGATGAGGGGAAGATTGATCCTAGTCAGCATGTCGCTGAATGCCCGGACATCCGACTTTTTCCAGCCGGCGCGGCTGTGGCGAATAATCTCCGCCGGCCGCGGCCACATCTCGGCGCTCCACGCTGCCTGCAGGTGCGTATTTGCGTTCGTGTAGCCTTTCACTCCACGCGCATAGGCGTTCATGATGCGGATGGCGTTGGCTGCATAACGATGGTCGCGCGTAATCCACCAAAGAACCGACTGCAGATAGGCGGCTGTGGCGTCGTCGTCCTCTGCGTGGCATCCGTTGTCGGGATGCGAATAAGCGCCGCAGTCAATGATGCCCGTAGCCGGCGGTCCCAGCAGTTTGTAATCGAGCGCTGCATAGGGGCTTGCAACAGCCTTCAGATATTGGCCGTAGATCGGCTCCTTCTTTGCCCTCACCTGCGCCCGTACAAAGTCCAACTGCTGGCGGCTGACCAGCACTCCCGGATGCTTCATCGGCTGCGCGGCAACTGTGCCAGACACGGCGACGCAGAAGAGAAGGACACAAGGCAACACAAGAAGAACTACAAAACCGAACCGCTGTCTCATCGCTGACTCCCCATTGGATCGTAGCCGAATGGCCGCGCTGCGCCTCTCTGTGCGCTGCGCGGGCCATCGGCAAAGCAAACTAAAAATCCACCCATGCCTGGCGGCTGTTGCTCTCAATCGTGCGCTCGATAAAGCGCATTCCACGCACGCCGGCCACGATACCCGGCAGCGTGGGCGGCAAAGGAGCCGCAGCGCCGCTCTTGAAAGCGATCAATGCATCTGCAAACTCCCGGTAAAGCACAGCAAAAGCTTCGAGGTAACCCTCCGGATGACCGGAAGGAGTCCGCGCAAAGGCCCGCGCGTCGGCCCCCAGATAGGATGCGGCCGCGTGGTGAATCTCGTCCGGCGCGTCCAGCCAGCGAACCAGGAGGCGGTTGGGGTCCGTCTGGCGCCACTCGATGGAGCCCTTGTCGCCGAAGATGCGCAGGCTCAATTCGTTCAGTAAGCCGGTGGCCACCTGCGAGCAGGCCAGCGTACCTGCCGCGCCGTTGTTCAGACGCACAAAGGCGTTGCAGTCGTCGTCGAGACGGCGGCCGGGAACCACCGAACGCAACGTGGCGTTGATGGCCGTTACCTGCAGGCCGGAGACGTATTCGAGCAGGTGGAAGGCATGAGTGCCGATATCGCCGATGGACCCGCCTTGTCCGTTCTGCGCCGGATCGGACCGCCAGGCGGCCTGCTTCTGGCCTGTGGTTTCTATGGGCGTGCTCATCCAGCCCTGGAGATACTCGACGGCAACCTTGCGAATGGCGCCGATGCGGCCTGAAGCGCAGAGGTGGCGCGCCTCGCGGACCATCGAGTAACCGGCATAGGTGTGCGTCAGTCCATAGGGAAGGCCGGACTTGGCAACCAGCGCTTCGAGCGCCTGCGCCTCGGCGTAGTTGGCCGTGGCGGGCTTGTCGCTCATCACCGGAATACCCGCCTCCAGCGCGGCCTGCGCAATGGGGAGGTGCAGATGGTTGGGTGTGGCAATCACGACAAAGTCGATGGGGTCGGAGCGCAGCGGCTCCTCCGCGATCATCTGCTGCCAGCTTGCATAGGCGCGCGCGGGGTCGATGCCAAAGCTGCGGCCCGCCTCGGCGCTGCGCTCGGGCGACTGCGAAAACGCGCCGGCCACCATCTGAATCTTTCCGTCCATCTCCGCGGCCAGGCGATGCACCGGACCGATAAACGCCCCAGGGCCACCGCCCACAATGCCCATGCGCAGTTTGCGCGACTCTGCCATCTCAGTTCTCCTTCGCTTGCGCAGCAGACGCGTGGCCCGCATGCGTGTTCCCTCTCAGCGAGAAAGTCTACACTCATCGATTCAGATGATGAAAGACCGGCGCGTGGAATCGTCTCACTGCGCAGAAGAAGCCGCGCTCCTGCGCACATCGAAGTGCGCAGTCACCCTCCGCTTCAGAAGCTCATGGTCAGCAGTTGACGCCGCTGGCCAGGAAGCCGCCGTCCACAGCCAGTACCGTGCCGGTAACAAAGCCCGCAGCCTCGGAGGAAAGAAAAACGGCCGGTCCGACCAGTTCCTCCGACTTGCCAAAACGGTGCATGGGCGTGCGGGTCAGAATCTCTGCGCCGCGCGGAGTGCCGTCAATCAGCTTGGTGTTCAGCGGCGTGGGAAACACGCCCGGAGCAATGGCGTTCACGTTCACGCCGGACTCGGCCAGTTCGATGGCCAGAGTCTGCGTCAGAGAAGCCACCGCGCTCTTGCTGGCCGCGTAGGCAGCCACGCGGAAAAATCCCCGGAACGAGGCGATCGAGGCGATGTTGATGATGCGCCCGTAGCCAGCCTTGGCCATGGTTGCGCCGAAGATCTGGCACGCGCGCAGTGTGCCGGTCAGGTTCGTCTCCATCACGCGCGCCCAGTCGGCCTCGTTCACTTCCAGCGTGGGTAGCTTGTGCGTAATGCCCGCGGCGTTCACCAGGATGTCCACCTTGCCGAAGGCGGCCAACACCGCATCGTGCAAGCTCTGGATGGAATCGCGATCCATCACGTCGGAGGTTTTGCGGAGCGTGCGGCGGCCCATGGCCTCAATCGCGGCGGCGGCCAGTTCCACATTGGCCGCATTGCGAGCCGTTGGAACCACGTCGGCTCCCGCGCTGGCCAGTCCCAGCGCAATCTGCAGTCCAAGGCCCTGCGTACCACCGATCACAACCGCCACACGGCCGCTCAAGTCAAACATTTGCAGGCTCATAGGGAATCTCCACCCAGGACGCGTACCCACGCAAGAACCGTGTTATCGGTCACAGATTTAATCGGGAGCGCGTTTGAAAGCGTTATCTCCAATTTAGCAGCGGTGGCGGCTGTCCCGCGGCATAAACTCCCGCGTCTCGTTTGGTGGTTCCATCACATACAGGTCTGACCTCAATGCGATAAATTATCAGGGTATGGAAAAACTTCTGATCCCTGTTTCTCAGCGCCGTTGGGACTGCGTCAGCCTAGGCGAAGTCATGCTTCGTCTCGACCCCGGCGAGGGCCGCATCCACACTACCCGCACCTTCCAGGCGTGGGAGGGCGGCGGCGAATACAACGTAGCCCGCGGATTGCGGCGCTGCTTCGGCATGAAGTCCGCCATTCTGACGGCTCTGGCCGACAACCCGGTGGGACGCCTGGTGGAGGACTTCATCCTCCAGGGAGGCGTCGATTCCTCGCTCATCAAGTGGGTTCCCTACGACGGCATCGGCCGCACTGTGCGCAACGGCATCAACTTCACCGAGCGCGGCTACGGCGTACGCGCCGCGGTGGGCTGCTCCGATCGCGGCAACACCGCCATCAGCCAGGTGAAGAAGGGCGACTTCGACTTCGACGCCATCTTTGGACCCGAGAACGGTTCGCGCTGGCTGCACACCGGCGGCATCTTCGCGGCTCTGTCGGCCTCCACGGCCGAGGTTGCGGCGGACGCCATGGACGCGGCCAACAAGTACGGCACTCCGGTCAGCTACGACCTGAACTATCGCCCCTCCCTCTGGAAGTCGATTGGCGGCGAGGCCAAGGCGCAGGAAGTGAACCGCGAGATCGTCAAGAAGGTTGACGTACTGCTCGGCAACGAGGAGGACTTCTCCGTCATGCTCGGCGTCAAGATCAAGGGCGTCAGCGAAGACTTCAACGAGCTGCCCATTGAGGGCTATGCGGAGATGCTCCGCGAAGTGGCCTCGCTCTACCCCAACCTGAAGGTGATCGCCAGCACGCTGCGCACGGCTCACACGGCCAGCAAGAACGCCTGGGGAGCCATCGCTCTGGTTGAGGACGAGATTGTCCACGTTTCGCAGCGCGACATCGACATTCTCGATCGTGTGGGTGGCGGTGACAGCTTCGCCTCCGGCCTTGCCTACGGCTTCCTTACCGGAGCCGGCGCGCAGACCGCCATCGAGTACGGCGTGGCCCACGGCGCTCTGGCCATGACCACCCCTGGCGACACCTCCACCGCCTCCTTTGCTGAAGTCAAGAAGGTGATGAAGGCCGGAACCGCTCGCGTAGACCGCTAAGCAAGCCAGAACAGATCGGGCGCCCCATCCTCGCGGCATCTTAGTTTTTGCCGCCAGGGTGGGGCAGAACGATCCTGGTTTCCCAGGCCGGACTTTAGCTCTGAACAAAACATCGGGCTTTCTCACAGGGCACGGCATCAGCCGTGCCGGTCCAGCCCCGAGTGGAAGGGTACGGGCTTTAGCCCGTACAAACAGCAGCCAGAAGATTGGACGGGGCTTCAGCCCCCGAGGGAACCAACGGCCAGACCGTCGATTCTCCTCTCGAAAGGAAAACAAAAAATGGCAGAATCCATCAAGGAAGCAATCCAGCGCGTCGGGCTCATCCCCGTTCTCCGCGCCAAGAGCAAGGAACAGGGCTTGGCCGTCGTCAAGGCCATGCTCGCCGGCGGCGTCAACACCGTTGAAGTCACCATGACCGTCCCCGGCGCGGTCGATCTGCTCAAGGCCCTCAAGGCCGAGTACGGCAACGACCTGCTGCTCGGCTCCGGCACCGTCACCACGGCTGCACAGGCCCAGGCCACCATCGACGCGGGCGCAGAGTTCGTCATCAGCCCCTGCCTCAATCTGGAAGTCATCGCCACCACCAAGGGCAGCGGCAAGCTCTCCTGCCCCGGCGCGCTGACGCCGACTGAAGTTCACACCGCCTGGAAGGCCGGCGCAGACTTCGTCAAGGTCTTCCCCTGCTCGGCCATGGGCGGCGCAAGCTACCTGAAGGCTCTGCTGGCGCCCTTCCCGTTCCTCCAGCTCATCCCCACCGGCGGCGTCAGCGTCTCCACGGCCAAGAGCTTCCTCGAAGCCGGCGCCAAGGCCCTCGGCGTAGGCTCCGACCTGGTCAACCTGAAGGCCATCGAAGACGGCAAGCCCGAGATCATCACCGAGCAGGCCAAGGCCTACCTCAAGGTCTTCGAAGAGTACCGCGCAGCCAAGAAGTAGTTTTTCTGCTCGCTACACTGCTGGTGCTACAACAAGGGGCGGCGCTCAAGCGTCGCCCCTTGTGTTTGCGGTTTCTGAATCAACGCCCCACCCCTAGGCTGTCATCCTGGTCGAAGGCTCTGCGGCGGTCCGGGCAAACGCATCATGACTAGTTTTGAAAGGGCACGGATTTATCCGTGCCACAAAAGCGGCGAATATGCCGGGCTTCAGCCCCTGAGGGAAGGTTTGCGACAGAAAGAGCATTCCTCCGGGCCTCAAGGCCACCCTTAGAAAGGGCATTGAACGGCACGGATAAATCCGTGCCCTTTCAAAACCTCATTTCTTGACCTTTCATTTGCATGGCGTTTGCCCTGTTGCGGCGGTAAGCACCGCAGCGAAGCTCTACTCCCGAGCGTTATACTCCTCCTTCCGAAATTAATCGCCCGAGGCGCTCTCTATGACAAACTTCGTAGCCTCCTCTTCCGCATCGGCCCCACAGAAAACCGACGCCTTCCGTCTCGACGGCCGCCACGCTCTCGTCACCGGCGGAGCCAGCGGCATCGGCGAAGCTACTGTCAAGGAGTTGGTCCGCGCCGGAGCCTTCGTCTGGATCGCCGACATCGACGTGACTGCTGCCGAAGCGCTAGCCGACGCCGTGGGCTCGGCAAAGGCCATTCACCTCGACGTCACCAGCCCCGCGTCCATCGCCCGTGCCGCTGCCCAGCTCGACCGGCTCGACATCCTGGTGAACAACGCCGGCATCGGCCACGTTGGCTCCATCGAAGCCACTGAGATCGAGGACTTCGACCGCCTCCTCAACGTCAACGTGCGCTCGGTCTTCCTGGTCACCAAGGGTTTTCTGCCGCTGCTCTTCGCGGCCACCGAGCACCATGAAGCGTTGGGCTGCATCGTCAACGTCGCCTCGGTCTCCGGTCTGGTCGGCATCAAACAGCGCTTTGCCTACTGCATGAGCAAGGGCGCTGTCGTATCCATGACGCGCCAACTCGCGGTCGAGTACCCCAAACAGCTTCGCGTCAACGCCGTCTGTCCCGGCACCGTGCAGACGCCCTTCGTCGAGGCCTATATCGAGAAGTTCCACAAGGACACAAAGGAAGAGACTCGCGCCGGGCTGCGCGCGCGCCAACCTGTCGGCCGCCTCGGACGTCCGGAAGAAGTAGCCTCGCTCATCCGCTATCTGGCCAGCGACGAAGCGGCTTTCACCACCGGTTCACTGATGGTGATCGATGGCGGCTGGACAGCGGCATAATCCGCAAGAATGGCTTCACGATTGGTTCGGACCATCGAAGAGCCGCATGGCTTCCACCCGTTTCGCGATACAGTCGGTGGAGGGTCCGGGGCACGGCGCTTGCAGGCGGGTCCGGCTCAATAGAGCGCCCGGGGGCTTTCCGCTTCGCCGGTGGCGTCGGAGGCAAAGGTCTGAATCTCCAAGTCGATGCTGGCGATCTCCGCCCCGCACTCCTGCTGCCGGTTGCGCGTGCAATGGCAGAGCTCGGTAAAGCGCAAATGTCCGCTCTGGCTCAGCTCCAGCCCGGCCGCGATCAGGATGCTGTAAATGTCCACGCAGGCATGACGCTCGAACTCAAAGAGCATGTTCACCGTGCCGCTATCGTTCGCGCCCCGGCTCAGCACCCATCCGCCGCAGCCAAGGATGGCGCCCGTCAATGTCTGGATCAGCCGCCCGGGTTCCTCGATGGAGATCGCCTTCATCTGCAGCGCCCACGGCACGCTCATCGACCGCCCTGCATCCTTCTCCATCTCGGTCTGCCTCATAGCGGGTCTATCGGATTCAAGAACGGTAGCATAACCAATGTTCGGGAGTGAAACGCCACCTGCCCGCCGATGAAACAACAACCCTGAACGCGGCGGAGATTGACGATCCAGAAGTAACCGCAGAGGCAACTCAGCCGCACCCTTGCCGGATCGCACCGCTCCAAAGCCAGGTTTTCTGCAGCCATCGGCCCGGCTGGTTTACCCTGTTATTCAAGATGATTGTTGGCACTGGAATCGATCTTGTGGAAATCGACCGCATCCAGCACTCGATAGACCGTTTTGGCAGCCGCTTCCTGGATCGCGTCTACACCCCTGCCGAACAAGCCTACTGCCTGCGCAAGCGCAAATCCGCCGAAAGCTTTGCCGCCCGCTTTGCCGCCAAGGAGGCCGGAGCCAAGGCTCTGGGCACCGGCATCGGATACGGCGTCACCTGGCGGGAGATCGAGGTCGGCCGCGCCCCGGGCGGGCGTCCGACGCTGCTCTATCATGGCCGCGCCGCACAGATTGCCGCCCGGCTCGGCGTTGCACATGCAGCCCTTTCCCTGACGCATACCGGCCAGCTTGCCTATGCAAGCGTGGTCTTGGAGAATGCCGGCTAGGCCTTTTCTGCTATTCTCAAGGCGTTCACTGCCTCATTGCATATAGAGGAGTTCCGTGCCCAGCCGCAAAGAAATTCAGTGGTCGCAGTTGAGAGTGGGCGTTCTGGTCCTTGCGGCCATGGCCGTCCTCATTGGACTCATCTTTCTTATGTCCGGCTCCTCGGGAGGCTTGTTCGCCTCCAAGCTCGTTCTGCGCGCCTACTTCCAGAACGCGGCAGGCCTGAAAGACGGCGCTCCGGTCACCCTCCAGGACGTGACCATCGGCAACGTGATCCACGTGGGCGTATTGCCCGAGCGCAACCCGACCCCGGTTGAAGTCACCATGCGCGTCGGCAAGGAGTATCAGCGCGCCCTGCACGTTGACTCCACTGCCTCCATCGCCCAGGCGGGCGTACTCGGAGACAGCTACGTCGATATCGACTCTGCCCACGCCAGCGGACCCCACCCCGGCAACAATGCCGAACTGCGCTCCGCCGGCGCGCCCAGTATCCAGGACGTGATCCGCACCAGCAACGTCTCCATCGAGGAAATCACAAGCCTCGTCCGCAAGCTGGAAGTCCTCACCGACGCGCTGAACAACAAACGCGGCACGCTCGGCGAACTCATCAACGATCCAACGCTCGGCCACAAGGTCACGCAGATCGCCACCGATCTGCAAACGATCACCGGCTCCATCGCCGGCAGCAAGGGCTCGCTGGGCAAGTTCGTCAACGACGACACCCTCTACACGCGCGCCAACTCCGCCGTGACCAAGCTGGACCGCATCACCACGGATTTGGACGAAGGCAAAGGCTCTGCCGGCAAGCTGCTGAAGGACGAGACGCTCTACAACAATCTGAATGCGGCCGTGAACAACGCCAACCAGTTGTTAGCCGAGGTCAACTCCGGCCACGGCGCGCTGGGCAGGATTGCCAAGGATCCGGCTTTCGCGCAGAAGCTCGACGACACGGTCACGCGGCTCGACTCGATCCTGACCAACGTGGACGAAGGCAAGGGTTCGCTTGGCCAGTTGGTGCAGAACCCCTCGCTCTACAACCACGCCGACCAGACCCTCGACCAGTCGCAGCAGTTGATCCAGAGCATCCGCGAAAACCCCAAGAAGTATCTGGTGATCCGGATGAAGCTGTTCTAGGCATCTGCGGGCAGCCATATGCCGCAAGAACACTGTCCATATTCCGAAGCTGTCCTTCTGAGCGACCGAAGCGCAGGGAGTCGAAGAATCTGCATTTGCTTTTAGCCACGCCTCAGGTACGCACAACTGCTAAAGCGGCCGCCCTCTGAAGATCCACCAGAACTCGATGAAGCTCTTCAGCCGCAACACCTGGAAGAAGTCGCTGGCCACCAGATAAAACAACGTGGCCCCGCCCCAGACGATGTGCATGGCCTCCGGCCCCAGTTGATCGCTGAAGGGCAACGGCGCGGCCGACAGCACCATCGCCACCACCAGCAACGCCAGCGTGACAATGCCCATCACCAGGTTGATCTCGATCAGCTTTCCGCGGAATGCCTTCCCGAGTTTGAAGCTCCTCTTGAGCGCCTGCGCCACCGAGCACTCTTCCAGCAGCAGCACCACCGGCGCAACCGTCAAGGGCCAGCTCACCAGCGCCCACAATACGAAGAAGCCCAGCGTGAAGAAGATGGTCCACCCGGCATAGCCCACCAGGTCCGGCTCGCCCGCGGCAGAGATGTGCGTTGCCGCGGCCCATGCCTCCGCGCGGAACCAGCCCCAGAAGACCAGCGCCATCAGCGCCATCTGCGCCGCGTAGAGCGCCGTCACAGCGGCAGGCCGGAAGCGCAGTTGCTGCTCCATCTGCGACAGCAGCAGGCTTCTACCCACGCCCGCAGCCACCACCCATGCCAGCGCAGCCGAGGGGATCAGCCACTCCAGCACCGCCTGCACATGCGGCTGATACATCGTCCACGCGCTGGCCAGTTGCGCGGCCGCCACCCATGGATTCTGCGCATCGATCGAGGTCAGGCCCGCCGCGTCCGGTGTCACCACGCGCAGAATCTCCTGCGCCTGGCTCCAACACGCCATCAGCAGAGGAATCCCGAGGGCCCAGCGCCAACCCACCTCCAGCGCAAGCAGTCCGGGCTGGCGAAACAGCCAGCCCATATGGCCCACCAGCAGTTGGGTCCCGCGCGCGGGCGCTGCCATCTTACTTGACCACCAGGTTGGTGGCGCGGCCCGGCACCACGATGACCTTGGCCACCGTCTTGCCCGCGATGCGCCCCTGCACCTTTTCGTCGGCCAGCGCGGCGGCTTCAATGGTCTTTGCGTCCGCTCCCGCGGCCACACGAACCAGCGTCACCAGCTTGCCGTTGATCTGCACCGGAATCTCCACCTCGTTCTCTTTGGCAAGTTCCGGATCGCTCTGGGGCCACGGCGCACGCAGCACACTCGACTTCTCGCCCAGCAGTTCCCACAATTCAGCCGACAGGTACGGCGCAAACGGCGCCAGCAACAACACCAGCGAACGAAGCAATTCGCGAATTACCGTTGGCGGCACTTCGCCCGCGGCCAACTGCGCATCTGCCCCCTGCATGTCGTTCACCAACTCCATGATGGCGGCCACGCAGGTGTTGAAGTGCCAGCGGCCTTCGAAGTCCTGCGTGATCTTGGCGATGGTCTGATGCAGCTTGCGCTGCAGCTTGACGGCCACCGCGCCCTCGGCCTTCACGGGACCGTCGCCGGCCGTGCGGGCTACGGGCGCATACTTCTCAACCAGCCTCCAGACGCGGCCCAGGAACCGGCTCACGCCCGCAACGCCATCTTCCTGCCAGTCCAGATCGCGGTCCGGCGGCGCGGCAAACAGCGCGTACATGCGCGTTGCGTCGGCGCCGTAGCGGCCCACCATGTCGTCGGGCGAAACCACGTTGCCCTTCGACTTGGACATCTTCGAGCCATCCTTGATCACCATGCCCTGCGTAAACAACCGCTGTGCCGGTTCGTCGTTCACGATCAGGCCCAGGTCGCGCATCACCTTGGTCCAGAAGCGCGAATAGATCAGGTGCAGAATGGCGTGCTCCACTCCGCCGATGTATTGGTCGATCGGGAACCAGTACTGCGCCTTCTGCGGGTCGTAGGGATGCGTGGAGTTCTTCGCGTCCGTATAGCGGTAGAAGTACCAACTGGAGTCCACAAAGGTGTCCATCGTGTCGGTCTCGCGGCGCGCCGCCTGGCCGCACTTGGGGCAGGTGGTGTTCACGAACTCCGGCACGCGCCCCAGCGGCGATCCGCCCTGCTGCGTAATGGCAATCTGGTTGGGCAACAGCACCGGCAACTGATCGTCCGGCACCGGGACCAGCCCGCAGGCCGGGCAGTTGATCATCGGGATCGGCGTACCCCAGTAGCGCTGGCGGCTCACGCCCCAATCCTTCAACCGGAAGGTGACCTTGGCCTCGCCAAAGCCCGCCTGCGTGGCCATGGTCTGCATCAGCAGTTGCGCGTCCGCGCAACTCATCCCCGTAAAGTCGCCCGAGTTCTCCAGAACGCCCTCTTCCGAGCAGAACGGCAGCGGCTGTTCCTCGCCGCTGACCGGCTTGATCACCGGAACAATCGGCAGGTTGTACTTGGTGGCGAACTCGAAGTCGCGCTCGTCGTGCGCCGGAACGCTCATAATGGCGCCGGTGCCGTAGTCGGCCAGGATGTAGTTGGCCACCCAGATGGGCACGGGCTGGCCGTTGTACGGGTTGATGGCCACCCTGCCCGTAGGCACGCCGTGCTTCTCAATCGCTCCCAGGTCACCCGCTTCGCGAGCCTTCTTCTGCTGGTCGATCATCTCATCGACCTGCGCCTTGAGCTTGGGGTCGGCGGCAGTAAAGGCGGCTACGAGAGGATGCTGCGGGGCCAACTGCACACTGGTCGCGCCAAAGATCGTATCCACACGCGTGGTAAAGACGCGAATCCGCGTCTTTTCCGATCCCTGTTCGTCCAGAAAGAAATCCACCTCGGTGCCTTCCGAGCGGCCGATCCAGTTGCGCTGCATGGTGCGCACCTTCTCCGGCCAGCCTTCCAGCTTGTCCAACCCGTCCAGCAGTTCCTGCGCATAGGCTGTGATGCGGAAGAACCACTGTTCCAGGTCGCGCTGATCCACCTGCGTGGTTTCATGCCGCCAGCAGCAGCCGTCCACCACCTGCTCATTGGCCAGCACCGTGGCGCACTCCGGGCACCAGTTCACCTTGCTCTGCTTGCGGTAGACCAGGCCCTTCTCATACATGCGCAGGAAGAACCACTGATTCCAGCGGTAGTATTCCGGCAGGCAGGTGGTCACTTCCGTGGCCCAGTCGTAGCCCAGGCCCAGCCGCTGCATCTGCCGCTTCATGGCGGCAATGTTGGAGAGGGTCCACTCGCGCGGAGGCGTATTGTTCTTGAGCGCGGCGTTCTCCGCCGGCAACCCGAAGGCGTCCCAGCCCATCGGATGCAACACGTTGTAGCCGCGCATCCACATGTGGCGCGCCAAGGCGTCGCCAATCGAGTAGTTCCGCACATGGCCCATGTGCAACTGGCCGCTGGGATAAGGCAACATCTCCAGCACGTAGTACTTGGGCTTGCCGCAGTCTACGGGCTCGGCCGCATACATCGCCGGGTCCGCGGCCCACTGCTGCTGCCATTTGGGTTCAATCACCGAGGGGTCGTAACGCTTTTCAATCTCTTCCGCCATAACCTCTTCAGTGTAAACGGAGAGGGGCGTGAACAACGGCCCCTGGCATGCGCGAACGATTGGATAGCGACAAAAACCGACTACGCAACTCGTTCCAGCGACTTCGCCCGCTCAATTCGACTGCGCCTAGCCGGTATGTGCAACGCTTCCCAGAGGTCGGTCCGGCGCTGCACGTTCAGCCAGAATTCCGGCGAGTTGCCGAAGACGCGCGCCAGCATCAACGCGGTATCGGCAGTCACCGAGCGCCTGTCATTACAAAGTTCGTTCACCAGCTTTCGTTCGACGCCCATGGCCGCAGCCAGTGCGCCTTGCGTCAGCTTCAACGGGGTAAGAAACTCCTCTACCAGCATCTCGCCAACGCTTACAGGTTTGCGTTCCGTATTCAGCATGACCACTCCTCATCGATAGCTGTGATTGTCGAGATATACCTCACTGGCCTCACCTCTGAGACCATTCCACCGGAAGATCAATCTCCATTGCTCGTTGATTCGGATGGAATGCCAGCCTGCGAGAGAACCACGCAGCTTTTCAAAATGGTTGCTCGGTGGCACCCGCAAGTCCGCATCCGAGTTCGCATCATCGAGCAACTGCAACTTCCTGAACAATCGTGCCTCCAAACTCGGCGGAATCTTCTGGCTACAAACGTCAAACAGGAAATACTCCTGCAGCCAGCGGTCCCTGAAGCCGAGAATCATGCGGAGGCCTTTCTATTCACACCATTGTACCGCTCAACGGTACAAATCGTAAGAAATTATTCCACCAACCCCTTCAGCACCCGCACATTCCGTTCTTCGTCGTTCGGCTCGTCCACCGGCGTTTCTGCAATAAACGCCGCATGGGCAAAGCGCGGGTCGTTCAGCAGCCGCCGGAACGGCTCCAGGCCCATGGTCCCCTCGCCGATGTGCTCATGCCGGTCCAGCTTCGAGCCACAGGCAGCCTTGGCGTCGTTCATATGCCACACCTTCACTGCCTCAAAGCCGATGGTGGCGGCCACTTTGGCCATCGTCTCTTCGTAGCCCTCGGGCGAGACCAGATCGTAGCCGGCCACGTGCGTGTGGCAGGTGTCCAGACAGACGTTCACCGGAGCCGAAGCCCTGAGCCGTTCCACCAGCTCGGCCACTTGCTCAAAGCTGCCGCCGAGGGAGAACTCCGCGCCGGCCGTATTCTCAATGAGAATGTTGAAGCCCGTTCCCTGCCACGGCAGCCCGTCAATGGCGCGGCTGATGGACTCTGCGGCCAGCGTCAGGCCCTCGTCGCGCGTTAGCCCCTTCCACGAGCCGGGATGCAGCACCAGATGCTCCGCGCCCAGGGCCAGCGCTCGCTCAATCTCGCCACGAAACGCGCCGACGCTCTTCTCGCGCACCTCTTCCGTCTGGCTGCAGACGTTCACCAGATAGCTGGTGTGAATCACCAGTGGACCCACGTCGAGCTTGGCACGAAGGTCTTTCATGCGCTCGGCCTGCTTCGGGTCCACCTTCGGGGCGCGCCACATGCGCGGGCTCGACGAGAAAATCTGAAACGTGTTGGCGCCGATCTCCGCGGCGCGCTCCACGGCGTTCGATGCCCCGCCCGCCGTGCCCAGATGCACTCCAATCCGCTTTGTCATGCGAACAGTCTACAGGCTTGCCGGGAGCGGGATGCAATCGGAACCTGCCTTGCATCGGCAGATTTCCGCTCCGCCAGGGCCCATGCCTCATCCCGCCGGATGCGTACCGGCAACAATCTCAACGCCGTTCCGGTACACAGCATGAATGCCAATCGGCCTGGCGCGCGGTGCATCGTAGGTCGCCGGAGAAGCAATCTGCTGCGGATCGAAGCAAACCAGGTCGGCGCGGCAGCCCACAGCCAACCGCCCGCGATCCCGCAGACCCATCCGATCCGCGGGCAGGCTAGTAATCTTGCGAATCGCTTCCGGCAACGTGAGCCAGCCAAGTTCGCGCGCGCAGTGTCCAAGGAACTGCGCGAAAGCCCCGTAGAGGCGCGGATGCGGCGTTCCATGAGAGTAGAGCCCGTCGGAGACGATGCTCGACAGCGGGTGCGTCAGCGACTCGCGCAGATTTTCTTCCGACTGGTTGAAGGACACAATGCCGATCTGGCCTCGTGTGCGCTCGATCAACTCAAGTACCGCTTCCGCCGGAGAGATTCCCTGCCGCTCCGCGTACCCGGCGACCGTCTGGCCAGCCAAATCCTCGCCGTTGTCGACCGGCGCGTGGGCGCTGATGTGAATGTCGGCCCAACGTTGCGCGGTGTTGGCCCTGACCCACTCGGCCAGTTGACTGCGAGCGCCCGCGTCGTGGACAGAAGCAAGATATGAAGCGTAGCCATCCACCCATACGGACTGCGGCAGCAGTTGGCTCAGCACAGTGGAGCCCGCCAGGTAGGGATAGGCGTCGAAAGCGATCTCCATGCCCTCCGCATGAGCCATCTCGATGCGCTCAAGAGCCGCGCGCTGCCGATGCCAGTTGGCCGGACCTACCGCCTGCAGATGCGAAATCTGCAACCGGCATCCGCTGCGCCGGGCCAGGCCGATCTGCTCGTCCACAGCCTCCACCAGTTGCGCCGCATAGGTGCGCATGTGCGTTGCATAGAGCTTGCCCCGGCGCGCCACCACTTTGCAGAGCGCTTCCAACTCTTCCAGCGGAGCCGTGGCTCCCGGAGCATACATCAATCCCGACGAGAAGCCGGCCGCACCCTCAGCTAAAGCCTCGTCCAGCATCGAACAGAGTTCAGCAGTCAACGCCTCACCTGCAAGCGCAGGATTCCGCCGTAGCGCCGCCGTGCGCAGCGTACCGTGCCCCACCAGCGACTCCACATGCGCCAGCGCCAGCGAGCCGCGCGCTTCGCGAAGGAACTCCGCCGCGCCCGCATAGGTGCGCTCGTCGCAGAGGATGCCTTCGTTGTACGCGCCCACTTCGCGCGGGCATCCGCAGTCGGGAAAGGCCGAGAAGCCGCAGTTCCCCACCAGTTCCGTCGTGACTCCCTGCAGGGTCTTTGCCGTGTCGCCGTCCAACAGTTTGGCGTCCGAATGGCTGTGCAGGTCAATAAACCCAGGCGCTACCGCGAGTCCGTGCAGCGGAACAATGTGCGCCGAAGGCGGCGCGGAAAAGATGCCAACAGCAGCAATACGATCGCCGTCCAGCAGCAGATCGCCGCATTCGGGCTCCCGCCCTTCTCCGTCGTACAGCAATGCATCGTGGAGCAGAATCATGGCGTCGGATTCCAGCATAGCGCGCCCGCTGCCTTGCGATCTGCGCCAGGGCATACGCACCCTCCAAATGAAGGGTCAAGAAATGAGGTTTTGAAAGGGCACAGATAAATCCGTGCCCTTTCAAAACTAGTCATGATGCGTTTGCCTTGCGATCCGCGCCCTTCGATTCGACTCGATGACTTTGCGTATAGTACCCTGATTTTGGAGCTAAAATAGGTTTGCTCTCGACCGTGGCCCTGTAGCTCAGCTGGATAGAGCGTCGGTTTCCTAAACCGTAGGTCGGCTGTTCGAATCAGCCCAGGGTCACCATCTCTCCCCTGCCTCACCTCCTTACCGTGAAGGTTAAAGGCAGCCCCATCCATTCGACACTGCCCGGCTACCGCAAGCGCTCCCGCCTGTCCCGCCGTCAATTCCTGCAGCCGCCCGGTAGAATCCCAGATAGAGCCATTAGGGCAATTTTGTTGGCAGCCCAAACCACTTGCGGCTGCCTCACCAGCGCCTTCGAGATGGCCGCTGCATTCAGCGCAAATCGGGAGAGCGGTTCTTCCGCACCGCCTGCCGCTGTGCGTTCCGAGGGGGACGAAGGAGCTTTCATGATAGTGTCGCAACATTTTTCTTTGCGGGGCAAACGCATCTTTCCGCTCTTTCTTTCCGCCTTCCTGCTCTTCTCCAGCGCCTCCGCATCTCTGGCCGCTTCCATCCGCGGCGTCGTCACGGACACAACCGGAGCGCGGGTAACCGGCGCCGTGGTTTCGGTGTTCTTGAACGGCAAGGTAGTTGCCAACACGGTCTCCGCCAGCGACGGCAGCTTTCAGTTGTTGACCGGAGCGTCCGGACGCATGTTTCTCCTGATCTCCGCCAGCGGCTTCCGGCAGATCGAGACTCCCGATTTCTACGCCGGCCGGCTCGACAACATCGAGCGCAACCTTGTGCTGGAGGCTGAGTGGGCGCGCGCGTCGCTCGTGGTGGCCGCAACCGGCGCGCCCACGCCGCAGCCGCAAACCAGCTCCGCCACCACCGTATTGGGCCCTGTCGATCTGGCCCTGCCCAGCGATCTGGCCGGAGCTCTGCGCACCATTCCCGGCGCGGTTATCGTCCAAAGCGGACAGCGCGGCGCAACCACGTCGTTGTTCGTGCGCGGCGGCGGCGAGGACGACAACAAGGTACTCCTCGACGGCGTCGATGCCGGCAGCCTTGGCAATCAAATCGACTTCGGCATTCTCTCCACCAGCGCCCTCGACAGCGTGGAAGTCTATCGCGGCCCTAACTCGGCCCTCTTCGGCGCAGGCGCCATGACCAGCGTGGTCGGCATCGCCACGCCGCACGGCACCACCAGCTTTCCGTCCATCCTCTTTGAAGCCGACGGCGGCAACCTGAACACCTCGCGCGAACAACTGGAGATAGCAGGAACCCGCAACAAGCTGGACTATCTCGGCGCATTCAACTGGTTCCAGACCGGCAACGCCCTTCCCCACGACGAGCACCATCTGGCCGCTTCCACCGCAAACCTCGGCTGGCAGCCCTCCGGCAGCACGCAGTTGCGCGGCACGCTCCACTACGGCGTGGCCTCCGCAGGTGTGCCCAACGCATGGGATTTCCATCGCATCTCCGACAACGCCACGCAGAAGAACCAGAACCTCTTCGTCGGCGCGTCGATCGATAACCAGACTACGGCCAGCCTGCGCAACAGCGTCCGCTACGGACTGGCCCGCAAGCGCCAGCAGGACGATCTCTGGAGCAAGACGGGAACAGTCCAGGCCTTCAATAACTATTGCAACGGACCCGCCACGCTGGGCCAGCAGGTCACCATCGTCGGCACCAACGGCGCTTCGGCAACCGGGCAGGCTGTCCTCGACTGCTCCACCTACAACGCACAACTGGTCTCCAATCGCGACCAGTTGCTCTACCACGGCGACTTCACCGCTACGCCGCACCTGGCCGCAATGATCGGCTTCCAGTTCCAGGACGAGCGCGGCTCCGAGCCCGGCAGCACATACTACGCACCGGTGGAGCGCACCGTCTACGACTACCAGGCCGCCGTGCATGGCGACTTCATGGGCCGCTTCTTCTATACGCTGGGCGGCAGCCTTGAACATTCCTCGCTCTTCGGCGTGCAGACCTCGCCGCGCGCAGGCTTCTCCTGGTATGCGTTGCGTCCGCGCCAGGGCCGCTTCAGCGGAACCCGCGTCCTGTTCAACTATGGCGATGCCGTACGCGAACCCAAGCTGACCGATCAGGACGAGTCGCTCTACAGCTTCCTTGCTGCCAACGGCGGCCAGTCCACCATTCAGCAGTTGCGTATCCAGCCCATCTCTGCGCCGTCGCTGCGCACCTACGAGGGCGGCTTGGAGCAATCGTTCCTGACCGGCCACATCGTCTTCCGCACGGATTATTTTCACAACGAGTTCGGCCACGAAATCGAGTCCGTCGGCCTCGATCTGGTTCCCGCACTGCTGCCCGGCCTCACCTCTGCGCAGCAGACGAGCCTGGAAAGCCTCCTGCGGCAGAACCATGCCAACGAGCTCACGCTCAACTCCGCCGCCTTCCGCGCCCAGGGCGTGGAAACATCGGTTGAGAGCGGCATCGGCAAGAGCCTCTTCTTCCGCGGCGGCTACACCTATCTGGACGCCGTAGTGCAGCGCTCCTTCACCAATGACGACGCGGCCTTGCTGGGTCCTGTGCCCACCTTCACCGATGGCACGCCCATCGGCCCCTACTCGCCGCTCAAGGGCGCGCGGCCCTTTCATCGCCCGCCGCACACCGGTTTCTTCACCGCGACCTACGCCGAAAAGAAGATCACTGGCGCCTTCAGCTCCTCTTTCTCCAGCCGCAGCGACGATTCCACCTTTCTGGAACACGCCGACGCCAACGGCGGCAACAGCCTGCTGCTGCCCAACCGCAACCTCGACCATGGCTTTGCGCGGCTCGACCTGGGCGGGAGCTATCGGATGCTTCCCTGGATGGGCGTCTATCTGCAGGCCGAAAACCTGCTCAACCAGCAGCACATTGCCCCCATCGGCTACCCCAGCCTGCCCATGACCGTCCGTTCCGGCATCCGGCTCCAATGGGGCCCGGGCAGCGGCAAATAGCCGACGGCGATTCCACATTGCGCCCGAACAACCAGCCCGGGACTGCCTGTCTGCGGCTGCCCGTCCTCTCGCTCGCTCATTCCATTCCGCGATTTCGGCCCTCTTTTCCACATATCTTTCTCTGACCAACCGTCTAAGCAGTTGTTTTTTCTTTGGCTTCCGCTGCCGGTTGACTCATAATTTCAGGTGGAAGCAGGCAAGCCGGACTGGCAGCATTTCCCTACTCAACTGCCGGCTGACATTGCCGATCCCATCTCACAACTTGAATGCGCGCGGCGGCTGCCAGCCCCCGGGCTCGTGGCAGTGTGCTCAGGGCAACTCGCGCTGATGCTGTCGAATATCCGTGCGGATTCTTCCGCCATGTACTTTCTTGCCTTAACAGGATTTTCATATGGCAACCGTACCATTCAACTGGGTTTGTTTCGGCGGTTTCCCATTATCGGCTATTCCGTCCAATCAATCGCTCAAGACTATTTTCTGCACCTGATCTCGGATCGACCCGTGGTTGTCGGTTGCACCCAGCAGCCGGCAACTGAAAGCACAAACAGAAACTTCCTAAAACGCAAACTCCTTGAGGAGGGCCCACGATGAATTTGAATCAAATTCGCAATGTTTTGCTCTGCCTGGCAATATTGACCTTGTCCGTATGCCTGGGAACGTATCGGTTGAATGCGCAATCGACGACCCAGGGCTCCATTGCCGGTACCGTCGAAGATCCCAGCGGAGCCGTTGTCGGCAACGCCGCCATCAACATCCTGAACGACGCAACCGGTTTTAAAGTCAACCTGACGGCCGACGCCAGCGGCTTCTTCAAAGCTCCGCTGCTTGAGCCCGGCACGTACACGGTTTCCGTCTCCGCTCCCGGGTTTGCAGCTTACAAGGCCCAGCGCGTCACGGTTCTCGTCGGCCAGGTCACCAGCCTGCTCCCGCACCTGGCTCTTGCCTCCAGTTCCTCCGAGGTTGTGGTCTCTGACCAGGCCCCGGTGATGAATCTCGAGTCGCCCGACTTTAACGCCACGCTGAACACGGTCGCCATGCAGAACGTGCCCATCAACAACCGCCGCTGGTCGGCTCTTGCGCTCACCACCCCCGGCGTCACGGTTGATACCAGCGGTTACGGCCTCATCAGCGTGCGCGGCATCAGCACCATCATGAACAATGTCGAAATCGACGGCGCCGACGACAATCAGGCCTTCTTCTCGGAAGAGCGTGGCCGCACCCGTGAGGGTTATTCGACAGCCGGCAATGCCGTGCGCGAGTTCGCCGTCAATACCGGTGTTTATTCGGCTGAGTTCGGACGCGCCGCCGGCGGCGTGGTCACCTCCGTCACCAAGAGCGGCACGAACAAACTCCACGGCCAAGCGTACTTCTACGACAAAGAGAGCAACTGGAACGCCTATAACGACTACACGACCGTCACCACCCTGGTGAACGGCGCCAACGTTACCTCGCACATCAAGCCCGAGGATCTGCGCAAGATCTACGGCTTCACGGTGGGCGGACCGCTGATCAAGGACAAGCTCTTCTGGATCTACACCTACGATCAACATACCCACGTCTTCCCGGTGGTTGGCGTCCCCTATAGCCCCGTTCAGTTCTACACGCTGCCGCAGGCCGCTCTGTCGACCGGTGAAACCTGCAACACCACCACGGGCCAGTTGTCCGGCGCACCCTCGGCGGCGATCAACGACACCAACGCCTGCACGCTTGCCGCACGCCAGGGCATCAGCTACGTACAGGCCTCCTACGATTGGGCCGCCATGGTTTACGGCGCCAACAATGTCAGCGCAGCCAACTACTCCGGCGCCACGTCCATCGCCGATCTCGGCCTGAACTCCGACATCGGCCAGGTGAGCCGCCTCGGCTACCAGGAGATCAACACGCCCAAGATCGATTGGCAGATCACCCCGCGCGAGCATTGGAGCGTCCTCTACCATCGGCTGCGCTGGGATTCGCCCGGCGGCGTGCAGACCGCGGCAGCCGACCAGTACTCGCAGGATGCCCAGGGCAACGACTTCGTTAAGCTCGACTACGGCGTCACCAAGCTCACCAGCCTGATCACGAACTCCATCAGCAACGAACTGCTCTTCCAGTACGGCCGCGAGCTCAACGACGAGACCCAGCAGCCCTACACCCCCTACACCAAGGCCAACTTCACAGCCTCGAACGGTGGCGTACCCTACGTTGCCGCCGGGTACAACTACGGATTCAACGCCGGTTCGCCCTACTACTCCTACCGCCTCGCCTATCCCGACGAACGCAAGTGGCAGATCGGCGATGTGGTGTACTGGGGCAAGGGCAACCAGAGCTTCAAGTTCGGCATCGATACGGTCCACAACGACGACCTGATCAACGCCCTGCAGTACAACAACGGCTACTACAGTTACAACTACGTTGGCAGCATGTTCAACGACCTGCTGAACATCCGCCACGGCGTCACCCCTTCGGCCTCAAATCCACGCGGATGCGACACCGTCTCGTCCCAGAACTACTCCGGCTTGGCTACCGGTGTATCCTCGGTGGCCGGCGTTTATCCCTGCTACAACAGCTTCACACAGGCCTTCGGCAGCCCGATCTACTCCATCAGCACGCTCGACTTCGGTGCCTTCGCCCAGGACAACTGGAAGTTCTCGCCGCGCCTGACGCTCGAACTCGGCCTCCGCTGGGATCACGAGAACTGGCCCGCTGCCGATCCCAACCTGACCTCCGCAACCGGCACCTTCGTGCCCTACAGTGGCCTCAACAATAATCCAACCGACAACATGGACTTCGGTCCCCGCGTGGGCTTCTCCTACGACGTGTACGGTGGTGGCAAGACAGTCCTTCGTGGTGGCTACGGCATGTACTACGGCCGCATCCTCAACGGCAACATCGAGACGATGCGTCTGAATACCGGCAGCCCCAACGGCCAGTTCAGCCGCGCCTGGCAGTCCACCTGGTCGGCCGCAAACCCCGGAGGACCTGTCTTCCCCAACATCTACTCCAGCGGGTCTATGGCCACCTGCACCGCCGGTACCTCCTCCTGCCCCAGCTCTTACTATGTTTCGCCCACCCTCAAACTGCCTGAAGTGCAGGAGTTCGACCTCCAGGTCCAGCAGGACTTCGGTCGCGGCACCTTCTTCTCGGTCAGCTATCTGGGAGGCCTGGGCCGCCGTCTGCCCAACTTCCTCAACCAGAACCTGAACCCCAGTTCTCTGACCAATAAGACCATCACCATCGCCGGCGATCCGAATGGCGTTGGACCTTTGGGCGCCTCCGGCACCACCTACACCGTTCCGGTGTACACATCCTACGGCAACACCAGCCTCTTCGGTTCCGGCGCGGCAAACTTCAGCAGCATCACCGAGTTTGTCTCGAACATCAACTCCAGCTACAACGCCTTGGTCGCCGAGGTGCAAAACCACTCGCTCAAGAGCATCCAGTTCGACGCCAACTACACCTGGTCGCACTCGCTCGATTTCGCTCAGGGCGCCAGCACTCAGGGCAGCACGCAGAACTGGTATGACCCGTTTGGCAACTATCGCGCCAACTACGGCAACTCAACCTGGAACATCCCGCAGCGCCTGGTCGCCTATGCGCTCTACAACTTCCCGAACATGAACGGTTCCAACATGCTGAAGTATCTGGTCAACGACTGGAGCCTGAATGACAGCTTCCAGATGCAGAATGGCCTGCCCTTCACAGCCAGCCTCAGCAGCAAGCCGACCGGCGCAATCGCCAGCGGCTGGAATGGCGCCGGCACCTCGCTGATTCCGATGATCGGCATCAACACCTATCGCTACCCGAACCGCGTGGTCGACGATGCGCGCCTGCAGAAAGCAATCCTGCTGGGCGACAACAAGTACGTCAAGAGCATCGACCTTATCCTCAACGCCTTCAACGTAGCCAACCACCAGAACATCACCGGATATTCTTCCACCAACCTCTACGTCATGTCCGGCACCACGGCGACCTACAACGCCCAGAACGGCACCGGCGCCAAGACCTTCCAGGTCATCAACAACTCCAACAGCAGCAACTTCACCTACGCTCCGCGCCAGGTTGAGATTGCTGCCCGCATCAACTTCTAGACCACTCGCAACATCCTCTCTTCGCGCGGCGGCTTCGGCCGCCGCGCTCTTTTTTTTCTTCTGCGCAGATTCGAGAAGGCTTGGGCAAAGCTCAAACAGCGGCTCTTCTCGGCCACCGCTCGCACCGGGCAGGTCCTCGATCAGCCTGCGGCAGAGGCACTCAACCCCATCTCACCCGTCAATGCCAAAGCATGGCTCCGGTCCGGCATCTCAGGTTTATCGTAGTCGGTCCTGAAAATCGCATTAATTGCTATAAGAATCAATGACATATGGCATCTGTGGCTGGTATGATTTTCTCAGAAGTTGTTGAAAAATCCAGCGTTATCTGGGAAAAATAGATGCGCC